>PPYE01776252.1_pt1 | contig 51908 bp, 53 predicted proteins | sample 1559881 | NCBI WGS metagenome assembly PPYE01 (sample SAMN08240022, study PRJNA423297) | Human gut metagenome, whole genome shotgun sequencing project.
AGAAAATACACCGCCGCAGATGATGCAGCCCATCGTGATCCAGTGCGATCTGCCGCAGGCGATGAACAAGCTGACGGAGCAGGCAGACGGAATAAACTGGGAGCTGGAGGAAATTCGGAAGACCCTGCCGGAGCTGAAACCACACATCGACCTGACGCCGGTGCAGAAATCGCTCACGGAGATGCAGAGATCGCTGACAGAGATGAACAAACTGCTGGAACGGGTTGGGAATCTGAGCGAGAAGTATTCCTGCAAATGGATTCGGTGGCTGCCGGACTTCAGCCTGCTGGTAGCCCTCAAGTGGATCGCACTGCTTGTGGTGATCGGCACGGCGGCACTGGCGGGGTGGTATGGCGCGGCGGCGATCCGCGGCCTGTTCCTCTGATTCCCGCCGTGGCCGGACTGACCGCTGTGGGGACATTGATGGACGAGGATGAAGACGCCGAGGAAAAGCGGCGGCGCATGGAGGCGAAAATCGCCGCTGAAAACTTTGGTGCTGCGATTGGCTTCGCCGCAGGCGCGGCTCTGGCTGTGAAAGAAAAATTGGATGAACAGGCCGCGCGGGAAGAACAGAAAAAGCAGCAGCATGAGCAAACGATGGGAGGATTGTAATGAAACAGGATTGGGAAATTTATCGTGACACGGGCATCCTCGGTGCCTACCGGCCGGAGCAGGTCATTCTGCGCCGCTCCGAGGACGGCGGCGTGGAAACATTGTTCCGTGACAGCACAGCCAAATGGGAGGGCGATGACCTCACCCGTCAACGGGCGATGCTGGTCGGTGGGAAGTGCTTCCTTGTGACCTCCGTATTCCCCGGCGGCGCATCGGCAACGCCTACAGACAAGCTCCTGCAGCTTATCGACACGAAGTTAGAGCGGGAGCATCATGAGCAGTAAAATTCCGGTAGACTTGCGAGAGCCGGTGCGGTATACTTCGTGTTACCGTACCGGCCTGCCCCAACGAAAAGGAGGTAACTATGGCAGGTCAAGAAAATCAGCAATACACCGTACTCTACGGGCGGCTCAGTCAGGAGGACGAGCGGGCCGGAGAGTCCAACAGCATTCAGCATCAGCGCACCCTGCTGGAGAAATACGCAAAAGAAAAGGGCTTCGAGAACACCATCTTCCTTGCGGATGACGGCTACTCTGGTACGAACTTCGAGCGGCCTTCATGGAAAAAGATCGTGGAGATGATCGAAGCCGGACAGGTGGCAAACCTCATCGTAAAGGACGCCTCCCGCTTGGGGCGTGAATACCTTCAGGTGGGCTACTACATGGAGATATATTTTCCCCAGAAGAATGTCCGCTTCATCGCTGTCAACGATGGCGTGGATTCCACAGTGGAGAGCAGCAATGACTTCAACCCCATCCGCAACTGGGCCAACGAGCTTCACGCCAAGGATACCAGCCGCAAGGTCCGCGCGGTCATGAAAATGAAAGCGGAGCAGGGAGAGCGGCTGGGCGGCAGACCGCCCTACGGCTATCGGAAAAGTGATGGTGACGCCAACACGCTGGTTCCGGACGAGGACACCGCACCTGTGGTGAAGCGCATCTTCTCCCTCTGCGCCGCTGGAAACGGCCCCAAGCGGATCGCCACCATCCTCACCAAGGAGCAGGTGGTAAACCCGTCCAACGCCTACTACCGCAAGACCGGGAAAAGCCATCGGGGACTGGACACCACCAGACCATGCCTGTGGTCTTCCAACAGCGTCACCAGCATTCTGAACAATGAGGTCTACCTCGGACACTCGGTTGGGCTTCGCACCACTACGATCTCCTACAAAAACAAGCAGCGCGTGGAGCGCCCCGAGAGTGAGCGGTTCGTGGTGAAGAACACCCACGAAGCCCTTGTCACGCAGGAGCAGTGGGACATCGTACAGGAGGTGCGTCAGCACAAAAAGCGTGTCCCCAAGCACATGGACGAGCCGAACATCTTCTCTGGACTGGTGTTCTGCGCGGATTGCGGCAAGCCGCTGGTGCTGCACAGAGCCAGCACCATGAAGCGGACGGAGTACAACTTCAAGTGCTACACCTACGGCAAAAAGGGCAAGACCGTTTGCACGCCGCATCACATCCGGGAGTTTGAACTGAAAGCCGTTGTACTGGAGGACTTACGCCGGGTGACGCACTTCGCGCGGATGAAGGAAAAGCAGTTCGCCGCCTACATCGGCAGCAAGAATACGCTGGAGCTGCGGCGTGAGATGAACACGCTCCAAAAAGATCTGGATACCATGCGGCGGCGCAGAGAGGAACTGTCCAAGCTGTTCAAGCGGCTCTATGAGGACAATGTGCTGGGGCGGGTGACCGATGAGCAGTACCGGATGCTGGCGGGCGATTACACCGTCGAACAGAAAGCGTTGGAGGAACAGATCCCCGAAAAGGAGGCCCGGCTGGAAAAGCTGAAAGCCGCCTCCGCCAACGTGAACACATTCGTTGAGAAGGCGAAGCAGTACACCGCCATCGACGAGCTGACGCCGGAGCTGCTGCGTTTGTTCATCCAGCGGATCGAGGTGGGCGAGCGGACGGAGAAATACTCCCGCAGCTCCCACCAGAGCATCCGCATCGTGTACCGCGACATCGGCACGGTGGACAGCGCGATGGAGCAGGGCGAGGCGCAGCCGCGCATTGCGCCGCCCCTGAGTGAGGTATTCGAGCTTCCCGCATAATAAAAAAGCAGAGAAAAAACGCAAGAAGCGGACAGCAAACGCTGTCCGCCCCCTTGCAAGATATGGTGTCAACTTGTGTCCCTATGAACATTACCCGAAGGGATTGCGGCGTTTTTCCTTTTTGAAAATCAACATAGGATATACCGAAAAGGGACGCACTGCCTGCAACCGGCGGCAGGCCAAATATACCCGTTTTTTAAGATTTCTGTTATTTAAAATGGCTATTTCATTGACTTTTGTGGCCACAAAAACGTATAATGATAGCGTTTTATTTTTATATTTTTACGAAAGGTAAAATAGATGCGTATGAAAGGGAGACCTACCGACGCAATAAAGGACACTACTGTAAAAGTGCGTCTTGATGATCATACAAGAAAAATGCTTGCGTATTGTGTTGAAGCTATGAACTTATCGAAATCAGAATTAATTCGGCTTTGCATCGCGAAAGAATATAAAGAACTGTTGGAGGATTCTTTCAAATGAGGTTTATTGGGTGTAAAGCGCTCCTTCTTGACAACATCAAGAGCGTAATTGACGAAAATGCCCCTGATGCAAAGAGCTTTTGCGATATCTTTTCAGGTACGGCTACGGTTGCGAGATATTTCAAGCAATGGTATGAGGTCACGTCTAACGACTTGCTCTACTTTTCATACGTTCTGCAAAGAGGAACGGTGGCAGTTGATTGCTTGCCAACGTATGAAATTTTACAAGAGAATACCGGAATTTCCGACCCTGTTGCTTATTTTAACGGATTGTCTCTTGAGCAGATGGAACGTCTTCCTCCCGAACGAAGATTTTTCCAGAATACGTATGCTCCTATCGGCGGAAGAATGTATATCAACGATGAAAATGCTCTCAGAATTGATTTCGCACGAAACATCACTGAAGACTGGAGGAAGGCCGGTTTTCTCTCGGATGACGAATACTATTATCTGGTTGCCTGCATTGTCGAGGGGATTCCTTTTGTAAGCAACATTTCCGGAACTTACGGGGCGTTTCATAAAGAATGGGAGCGCCGTTCTTACAAAAAGTACGAGCTGCTTCGCCTGCCGATCTGCACAAACGGGAAGAACAACACCTGTTTTAACGGCAACGGCGCAGATGTCCTGAAAGAGATCTCCGGCGATATCCTGTATATCGATCCACCCTATAACGAACGACAGTATCTGCCGAACTACCATGTTTTAGAAACGGCAGCCAAGTATGACTTTCCGGAAGTACGCGGTATCACGGCCCAAAGGGCATACGAGAATAACAAATCCGATTTTTGTTCTAAGACAAAGGTCGTCGGCGCCTTTGAAGAGCTAATCGCAAATGCCAGATTTAACCACATCATTCTCAGTTACAGCACCGATGGATTGATGTCGGTGGAAGAGATTGAGAGAACAATGAAGAAGTACGGTGATCCAAACTCTTTCAAAATCTACTGGATCCCGTATAGGCGTTATAAAAGCCGAAGCACAGAAACGAAAGAAGAGAAGCTGAAGGAAATGCTTGTATACATTCGAAAGGATTAGGAATGGATTCATACATTAAAAGCCCTATGAATTATACAGGGGGAAAATACAAAATACTGAACGATATCATTCCAAGCTTCCCTTCCGGCATCAAGAATTTCGTGGATCTGTTTGCCGGCGGATTGAATGTAGGAATCAATGTCAACGCTGATACTATTTACGCGAATGATCAGATCTCGTACATTATCGATCTCTATAAGTTGTTTCAAGATACCAGCACAGATAACTTGGTTGCATCGATAAAAGCGAGGATTGGGGAGTACCAGTTGTCGCAAGAGAATCAAGAGGGCTATCTCAAACTCAGGAAAAAATATAACGAGACAGGTGAGCCGCTGGATCTGTTTGTCCTGACTTGCTATGCGTTTAATCATCAGATCCGTTTCAACAGCAAGCATCAGTTTAATACGCCGTTTGGCAAAGAACGGAGTTCCTTCAATCCTAACATTGAATCAAATTTGATCCGATTTTGTGATGCATTGCATAAGAAAAATATCATCTTATCGACGGGAGATTTTTTGGACTTTGACTTTTCGTTGCTGAGTCGCGGAGATCTGGTGTATTGCGATCCGCCATATCTTATTACCACGGGCTCGTACAACGATGGGAAAAGGGGCTTTAAGGACTGGACCCTCAAGGAGGAACGGGAGTTATTGGCTTTGTTAGATGACCTTGACAGACAGGGCATACTCTTTGCACTCTCAAACGTGTTTCGTCATAAGGGGTTAACCAACGATGTGTTAATCGAATGGAGTAAAAAATATTATGTAACCCACATTGAGAAGTCTTACACAAATTGCAGCTATCATTTCAAGGATCGCGCCGCCAGGACCATGGAAGTCCTTGTTACAAATTATAAATGGGAGGAGACAAGATGCGAGCAACTGAGTCTGATCCCAGAGTGACAGCGTTGTACAATGAGTCGACCCCATTTCTCGATGCATACCCTGACTATGATTTGGCATTGCTTCCGACTTGGGTCAGAGAAAATATCGAAGCGGCTCGAGTATACGGTGGGAGTAAAAGAGGGGTTGTTCTTCCTGATGGCAGAAAGTATCATCTTGATAACAAGTTGAATGATTTGACCGGAAGAGAATGGACTTTCTTCATTAATTCGGTTTTTTCCACACATTATCCCACAACAGGAGAGGAAGCATACGCGCATCATATAAGGAAGATTCATCCTACGCCAAAACCGCCGCAGTTGATGAGAGACTTAATTCGCTTTTTTTCAAAAGAGGGTGAATTGATATTTGATTCCTTTATGGGGGTTGGCGGCACTCTTTTGGGCGCCGGTCTGTGCAATAGAGTGGCTGCCGGAATTGATTTGAAGCAAGAGTATCTCGATGCATACAAAGCCGCTGCAATGGAATTGGAATTGCCGGTATTTCCCACAGTATGCGGAGATTCTATCGCGATTTTAGATGACAAGTCTTTAATGGATTCCCTGCTTGGAGGCAAGAAGATCAGTCTTGTTCTTATCGACCCGCCTTATGCAAATATGATGAGCAGAGAAAAGACCGGCGCGGACATTTCGGTTTATGGAAAAGCAGCGACTCCGTTTACAGAATCAGATCGTGATTTAGGGAACATGGGGCGTGCGGAGTTTTTAGAGGCATTAAAATGTTCCATCGAGAAAACTCTTCCATATATAAAATTTCGAGGGTATATCGTTGTTTTCATCAAAGATCTTCAGCCGTCAAAGAAAGAAACCAATCTTTTACATGCGGAAGTAATCGACAGAATAAATGAGATTCCTAATGTATATTATAAGGGCATGAAAATATGGTCTGATGAGTCGACAAAGCTTTATCCGTATGGATATCCGTTCTGTTTTGTGGCAAACCAAATTCATCAGTATATTTTAGTATTCAGAAAGGAGAAGTGATTGGTCCAATCACTTCTCCTTTTTTGGGTGAACAGGGTAATTACATGAATTGGGGGAAAGCGCACGGGGATATTACAACTCCAGTTCCGGCGAAAGCATCCCGGATACACTGAGGAGCCTTTTCGCTGATAAGGATATGACCGTCGTCCGCTAAGTAGAATAGGACTTTTTCATGGGGGATTCGCTTGCAGTTGCCGCCAAAGATGCTTACACAGCGTATGATTTCAGCGCCTTTGTATTCAGGGCAAATGTATTCCTGTTCAATGCTGTCATAGTCCTCAATTTCTGCAATCCCGCGATCCATGGTTGAAAGCATTTTTCCCTCTACCAAAAGAATGACATTGGTCTTCTCATCATAGAGAACAACATCTGGGAGGTACAGATTTACTCCATTCTTATCCTTTTTAGGCAGTGTAATAAGTCCGCCCTTTTTGGTTCGAAAATAACCTCTCTCGCAGCCTGCATGGTTTTCATATACACAATACATCCCATGGTACATAGTTTGCATATGCAAAAGGATATCTGCCATTTTTTCGGAATGCTTCTCATAATGCCAGTACAGCTCCGGCATAGTGACGTTTTCCGGCATCTGAATACCATCTAATCTCATTCCCAAGAGGCTGCATATATACAGGAATTTATTCTTCCCCTTCGTACGGTCAACATATTCCTGTGTCACTCCATGCAGCGTGACAACAATATCCTTGTCCCAGCCCAGTTTGCGAATGCAGCCAGAGATCATTGAAAGAGCACCAATATTCGGATCATGACCGATATTGCCTGCACCTGCCGGCTTTGCCAAACGGCCGGAAATCTCTATTCTGTCAGAATACTTGGTAATCGCAATGGGAACATTACCTGCGGGCGGGCGGCGCATGCCTGCTTTAAATTCAATCAGCTCATCGAGGGTTTTGAAGGGTTTGAACCATTTCGAAATATCCTTTCCAACGATGGTTACGCCCAAGGTGAGCAAAATATTTGTGCCGAATACGCTTGTATCAGATGGTTTCTTGCTTTCACGGGCTTCCAATTCATCATTGTAAAGCATATACAGTTTGACATCTTGATAGTATGGCGTGATGTAAACAAACTTTGATCCTCGCTGATAAACGCCGGTATTTCTGGACTCGTCATCGCTGGTCTTGGTTTCTTCGATAGCCATAATGAGATGGTCGCTATTTCTTCCCTCTGCCGGAGCCCTTTCCTGTTTAAACAGCAGAAAGTCTAAGAAGCTTGAGTTTCCGCTGACGGTCTTTATGAAAATCGTATCGGCCTTCGAAACCTTCAATCCTTCTACTTCATATACAAACTGAAAAATGCCGTCCTTGATATGCGGCAGTATTTTTATTTCGTTATGCAAGGTAATACGATCGTCAAAATCCTTGCAGTACATTTTTATAATTTGCAGCACGACCGATGGTTTCGGACGTTCTTCTGTGAGCAGCCATAAATGATCCACGAGTTTCCCTCCTTGATGATATGAGTTGAAAATAGTATACAGGAATGTTATAATTTCATACACCGCATATATGCGGAGCGGAGGTTTTTATGAATATCGGGAAAAGGCTAAAAGCCTATCGAGAGTATCACCAATTAACACAGGAAGATTTGGCGACGAAAGCCGGAGTCAATGAAAAATATTACGGAAGAATAGAGCGTAATGAAAGTTGTCCCACTGTCGATAAGTTGGAAAAGATCTGTACTGCTTTGGGAATAGAGCTGTCAGAACTATTCCTATATCACACAAGACACGACGGCCGCTTTTTTTGGTTGGATCAACGTATTGCCAATGCTACCGTTCGTGGACTGCAGAATGACATTGACATTCATTTTAATAGAAATGCTCTTTTGGATGGCTGCGATAACTGTTTGTGGTACAACGGATATATATGCTCCATGAGTTTTGATGAGTTTGAGTTATGCATCTATGCTGTGGGGAATATTAAAGGGACGTTATATATAGCCTATCAGGCTGTTTTGGAAGTTAATCGTAATGATATTTCATCGGAGTTAAGAAAATATGTCAACAACGATATCCAGTTATCCGCGATAATTGAATATATGGGATATGACGAAGGTGTGCTTCATGAGCACGAAGGGAATGTGTTTTTCGTCAACGAATCCAATTGGCTAATTGCCCGCTTGGTAAATCATATGACCGGTGAAATCGTTCAGGATGATATCATTCTGGATTCCGGAAGTATTACAGATGTTTTGAACAGTCGAGATGCTTTTTTCGATTATATCTTTGGAACAGAAAATCATTGATCCCATTACTATTGGTGTCAACGCTCAAAATATCCGTCATCGTAAGCCGCCCTTTCTTGACGCATTCCGGATTTTTCTTATGCGAGCCTCCCCGCAGCGCCGTTGACAAGCCCTCCGCTGCCCGATATAATACGTTCCAGCGGCCGTCAACAGATGCAAATTTACAATTGCTTCGCCGCATTTTCTCCTTATCGCAATGCGCAGCATTTGTAAAAGAGAGTCGCTTTATGGACGTTTCGGATCACGCTATGCCGATCATCAGGGAGGTGCTTTCGCATGAATCAAGTCGCTATTGTCACCGGCGGAACTTCCGGCATCGGCAAGGCCACCGCCCTCGCCCTGAAGGCCTCCGGCTGTACCGTTTACGAATTTTCCCGCCGCGCGCAGGGCGTGGAGGGGCTGCATCACATCGCAGCAGACGTCACCTCCGAGGACTCCGTCCGCGCTGCCGTAGCGCAGGTCATGGATGCCGAAGGCCGCATTGACATTCTCGTGAACAACGCAGGCTTCGGCATCTCCGGCGCCATTGAGTTCACCTCCACCGCCGATGCCAAGTCCCTCTTCGATGTCAACTTTTTCGGCATGGTGAACATGAACCGCGCCGTGATCCCCATCATGCGGCAGGCCGGTCGCGGCCGGATCGTAAATCTCAGCTCCGTGGCGGCCCCGGTCCCCATTCCCTTTCAGGCGTATTATTCTGCCACCAAGGCATCCGTCAACGCCTACGCCATGGCGCTTGCCAACGAGCTGCGTCCCTTCGGCATCACCGTCTGCGCCGTCATGCCCGGTGACATCCACACCGGCTTCACTGCCGCGCGGCGCAAGGTCAGTGAGGGCGACGACATTTACAGCGGCCGCATTTCCCGCTCGGTCGCGCGCATGGAGCACGACGAGCAGACCGGCATGGATCCCGCCAAGGCGGGCGCTTACATTGCCAAGGTCGCGCTCAGGGAGCGCTCGCACCACCCGCTCTACGCCATCCGCGCAGACTACAAGTTTTTCGTTTTTCTCTCCAAGATCCTTCCGGCGCAGGCGCTCAACCGTCTGATCTACGCCATCTACGCCAAATGACCGCCGCAGGATCTTCCGCGCAAAACGCACACGAGGCAGGAACCGACAGGGTTCCTGCCTCGTTTTTTCTCCGTCGGGCAAGACCGCGCGACCGGCTGCCATTAGATTTTTATTGACAAGCAGATTTCTCCGGACTATAATGCTTCAAAAATGAACAATCTAAAAAAGGAGGAATTTGCCGTATGAATTTCAGCATTGCGATCTCCAGAAAGATCGCGCTCGCTTACAGCGCCGTGTGCAAGCCCCTTTGCAGGCAATTGGAGCTGCCGCAGACGGCCTTTGACATTTTGATGTTTCTCGGCAACAACCCGGACTACAAAACCGCCAGTGAGATTGTCGAGATCCGGCACATCAAGGCGAATCTCGTTTCCGTCAATGTCGATCGGCTCGTGCGGGAAGGGTATCTGACACGGCGCGGAGTGGAGGGCGACCGCCGGAAGACAGAGCTTCTCTGCACCGAGAAAGCGCAGCCCATCATCGCCCGGGGGCGGCAGCTGCAAAACGCCTTTTCTGAAAGGCTGTTTGCCGGTATGGACGAGGAAGCGCGCCGCGCTTTTTCGGAGGCGATGCACCTCATCGAGCATAATCTGAACGAGCTATTGGAGGCAGACAAAGCATGAACATTCCGCTGACCGTTCTGGTCACATTTTTTGCCGGCATGGGCGCGGGACTCGGCACCGGCTTTGCCGGCATGAGCGCCGCCGCAGTCATCAGCCCCATGCTGATCACCTTCCTGGGCATCGAGCCCTACATGGCGGTAGGCATTGCGCTGTCGTCCGACGTGCTTGCCAGCGCCGTTTCGGCCTACACCTACCACAAAAACAAGAATCTGGACATCAAAAACGGCCTTATCATGATGGCAAGTGTGCTGACCTTCACGGTGGTCGGAAGCTACGCGGCAAGCCTGATCCCCTCGGCAACGATGGGCAGCTTTTCCGTTTTTATGACCTTCCTGCTCGGCATCAAATTCATTCTTCGCCCCGTGATGACCACGAAGGAGGCGATGGCGCAGACCTGCGCGAAAAAGCGCGCGATCCAGTCGATCGTCTGCGGCGTTCTCATCGGCCTGATCTGCGGCTTTATCGGCGCGGGCGGCGGCATGATGATGCTGCTCATCCTCACAAGCGTGATGGGCTACGAGCTGAAAACCGCCGTGGGTACGAGCGTCTTTATCATGACCTTCACCGCGCTGACGGGCGCTGTCTCCCACTTTGCCATCGGCGGCATGCCGGACACGCTGACATGGGTGCTGTGCATCGTTTTTACGCTGCTGTGGGCGCGGCTCGCCGCCGTTTTTGCCAACAAGGCGCAGCCCAAAACGCTCAACCGCGCCACCGGCGTGGTGCTCGTGGTGCTTGGCATCGTTGTCATGGGCTTTCAGATGCTCAGCTGAGAGATGCGTTTCCCTTCCCAACAGAAAAGCAAGCGAGTCGCCCCTTCTTGATAAGAAGGAGCGACTCGCCATCTTTTCCCTGTCATCATGACGGGGTGTATTTTCATTTCAGGACACTCTCTTTGAGCTTTTCCAGATCCGCCGCATCGGGATGCGGCAGGGCGCGGTCAAAATTCTCGATCAGCGCATCAAGATTGGCCGGGTGCTCCGGCTGCGCCTTCATCTTGAGATACCGCTCCTTTACCGCCTGCGGCATCTTGCCCTGGCACATGTATTCCCCCACGATGGTATTGCTTGCGTCGACAGACTCCCTGACGCGATCGAGCACCTTGCGGAAATATGCCTCGCTGATGCCGAAGCCCGCCGTGCCGAAGAGAAAGAGCTTCTTATTCCTCAGTTTTTGCAGCAGCGCCAGCGTGGCGTTGTCCGCATTCCCCTTATCCGTCCAGAATCCGACATAAAGCAGCTGCGAATCCGTCGGCGCGTTCTCGCTCGCGCCGAAATAATCGCAGGCGTCCTTTGGCAGCGTCTCGCGCAGCGCGTCGGCAAGCAATTTCGTGTTGCCCGTCACGCTGCTGAATATGATCGAATATCGTTCCTGATCCATATGATGACCTCACTTTCTACCAGAGTATAGCACGAAGTGCCGGCAGCTTCAATCACTCTCCGCGTTTCCGCCGCCCGTCTGTCCATCGCAGCGATGCCTTCTTCAGCAGGGAAAGCGAACCGCCATCGTCGTGCCTTCTTCCGTGCTTTTTTCCACCAGCACCTCGCCGCCGTGGAGCCTTGCGATCTCCCAGACCAGCGACAATCCCAGCCCCACGCCGCCGTATGCGCGGCTGCGGGACTTATCCACCCGGAAGAAGGGCTGGAAGATGCTGCGGCGGTATTCCTCCGGTATGCCGCATCCGCTGTCCGCAACGCGGACAACGATCTGCGTTTCCTCTTCCGCTATGGAGATGCGCACCGTCCCGTTCGGGCGGTTGTAGCGAATGGCATTCTCGGTCAGATTGAACAGCAGCCGGTAGATGAGCGTGTCGCTGCCGGTCATCACGCCGTCGCCGTCGCAGACAAGGGCTACGCCCTTTTTCTCCGCCAGCGGCGCAAGGTCGGTCAAGATCTCCTCCGCCATCGGGCCAAGCTCGATCCGGTCGGTGCAGGGCACGGAGCGAAGCTCGCTCATTTCAAGCAGGGTCTTTGTCATCTGCGTCATTCGCTCCGTTTGCTCGCGCAAAAGGCGGATAAGATCCGCCGTCTCCGGCCGCGCGTCAGGGTGCTCGGCGGAAAACAGCTCCAGCTGCGCCTGCATCAGCGCAAGCGGCGTGCGCAGCTCGTGCGCGGCATTTCCGGTGAACTGCCGCTGGGCGCTGAAGCCCTCGTCCAGTCGATCCAGCATCTCATTGAAAGAGGCGCTGAACTGCCGGAACTCCGGCAGCACCTCCTCGGTGATCTTCATATCCGCGAGATTGTTCGGCTGCACCTGTTCCACCTGTGCGACAAAGGAGCGCAGCGGTCTGAGTGCGCGCCCGCTGACAAAATACGCAAGGATCCCGCCGAGCAGCGTCACCGCCGCCGTGATGTACCAGTTGGTGGTGCGGAAGCGCCCCTGCGCCCCATCAACGACGATGGTCAACTCCTCGTTGGGTGCTATGAGCTGCGGGTCAAAGCTCGCCGCTCCGTCCTCATTCAGGATCACCGTGCCGCCACCCTGTAAGCTGTCCGCAATGGTGTCCATATAGTACACACCGGAGGAGCACAGCAGCAAATTCATGGCCACGCAGGTCACGCCGATGAGAAGTGCCGTCATCAGCGTGATGCGCCATTGCAGTGACAGTTTTCTCATGCCTCTTCTTCCTCCATCATATACCCCTCGCCGATGCGGTTGCGCACGGGGTCATAACCAAGCGCCGCGCGCAGCTTTTTCCGTAGGGCGGAAATATGCACCCGGATCGAGTTGCTGAAATTATCCACGCTGTTGTCCCACACATGCTCCATCAGCTCCTCCTGGCTGACAGGACGTCCCCGGTGGAGCATCAGATATTCGAGGATCCCCGTCTCCTTCCGCGTCAGTGTCAGCGTCTGGCCGCCCGCCGCGGCAGTGCGCGACCTTGTATCAAAGGAGAGCGCCCCGCAGGAGAGCACCACGTCATTCTGCGTGAACTGCCGGAGCGTCAGGCTGCGGATGCGCGCCTCCAGCTCTTCCAGATGAAAAGGCTTTGCAAGATAGTCGTTGGCGCCGGCGTCCAGCCCCGCCACCTTGTCGGCGACCTCGCTGCGCGCCGAGAGGATCAGCACCTTTGTGTTCCGGTCGGTCTGACGCAGGGTGCGCAGCACCGTCATGCCGTCCGCCCCCGGCAGGTTCAGGTCGAGCAGCACAAGGTCGTATCGCTCCGAGCCGAGCAGCGCAATGGCCGCATCTCCGTCATAGCAGGGGTCCACGCTGTAGGCAAGGCGGCGCAGACTGCGAACGATGGTCTGGCAAAGCTCGCGCTCATCTTCAACAACAAGAATACGCATAAAAACCTCCGGCATTGTGATCTGATGCGCCTATTATAGCACAGGGACATAAGATTTCTGTTAAATTTCTGTTCTTAACAAAGATCTTAACTCCCCTGTGCTACAATGAGGCCAACGTGAAAGGAGTGAGCAAATTGTTGCGATCGAAAAAAGCCATCGCTCAGGCGGCACTGCTCGTTGCCGGGGCGGCGATGCTTTGCTACGGCGCCATGCGCGGCGAGGCGGCAACGGTGCTAAGCAAGGCCATCAAATTATGTCTGGAGTGTGTGGGTATTGGATAAAAAGATTTCGGGCGCGTCGCGCCTTCTTGCCCGCTCCCGCGGGTGGATCCAGGCAGGGGCGGCGCTGCTTACCAACATACATCTGCCGAACTTTCTCAAAGGCAAGCTGTATCAGGGCGCGGGAAAAACCGTCTGCGTGCCGGGGCTCAACTGCTACTCCTGCCCCGCGGCGTCTGGCGCCTGCCCCATCGGCGCGTTTCAGGCGGTCGTAGGGTCGTCAAAGTTCAGCTTTTCCTATTATATCACAGGATTTCTCATTTTGCTGGGCGTTTTGCTGGGGCGCTTCATCTGCGGTTTTCTCTGCCCCTTCGGCTGGCTGCAGGAGCTGCTGCACAAGATCCCCACGAAAAAGTTTTCCACCAAGAAGCTCAAGCCCCTGACTTATCTGAAATACGCAGTATTGCTGGTGATGGTCGTTCTGCTGCCGGTACTGGTGGTGAACGACGTGGGCATGGGCAACCCCTTCTTCTGCAAGTATCTCTGCCCGCAGGGTGTGCTGGAGGGGGCGATTCCCCTCTCTCTTGCCAACTCCGGCATCCGGGCGGCGCTCGGCAAGCTTTTCACTTGGAAGCTCAGTATCCTGCTGACGGTGATCGTGCTGAGCGTACTGTTCTACCGGCCGTTTTGCAAATGGCTGTGCCCGCTGGGCGCGTTCTACGCGCTGCTCAATAAGGTTTCCCTCTTCCAGATGAAGGTGGATAACGATAAATGCGTCTCCTGCGGCAAATGCGCAAAGGTCTGCAAGATGGACGTGGACGTGACGAAAACGCCCAACCACACCGAATGTATTCGCTGCGGCATGTGCGTCAATGCCTGTCCGACAGGCGCTGTGCATTTCCGCTACGGCTTTGGAGACGGGAAAGAACCCATGAAAAAAACTATTTTAGAAAAAAACACGGAGGAAACAAAATGAAACTGAAGAAACTGACCGCGCTGCTGCTCGCCGCGCTGATGGTGCTGGCGCTGGCGGCCTGCGGTGCAAAGGACGGGAACACGAACACCGATACGGGCGACGGGCCGAAGAACGCTGAGGAGGCCGCCGCCAGATACAGCGCGCTGATGGAGCAGGAAAACGCCATTCTCTCGGAAAACACCGATCTCTGGGAAAAGGTTTTCCTCTCGGCCGATAAGGGCATGACCATGCAGGAGGACGGCAAAAACTACGGTGATTTCCTGCTCGACACCATCGAGGGCGCCAAGGATCAGTTCACCGACGAAGAGCTTACACTGCTGAAGGACGCCGCCTCGAAGATCAGCGACATTGAAAACGAGCTGACCGCGCTGGAGGAAAAGTTCCCCGAGATCGTGAACGAGGACACCGACGGCAACGGCGATATGCAGAAGTTCCCCTCCTTCGAAGGCAAGGATCTGGACGGCAACACGGTCAAGAGCGACGAGCTGTTTGCCGCCAACACCGTCACCGTGGTGAATTTCTGGTTCACCACTTGCAGCCCCTGCGTGGGTGAGCTGTCCGATCTGGAAGCGCTGAACCAGCAGCTCGCGGAAAAGGGCGGCTCTCTCATCGGTGTCAACGCCTTCACGCTCGACGGCGACGAAACGGCCATCGCCGAGGCGAAGGACGTGCTGGCCAAGAAGGGCGCCACCTATCAGAACGTGTACTTCGGCTCCGGCGGTGAGGCCGGAAAGTTCGTGGAGAACATCTTCGCTTTCCCCACCACCTATGTGGTCGATCGCAACGGCAACATCGTGGGTGACCCCATCGTGGGCGCCGTCACGGAGGAGAAGCAGGCGGAAGCGCTGCAAAAGCTCATCGATCAGGCGATCGCAAACAGCGAGGGCTGAGGCTCCAATTTCAAAACACATAAAAACGGCAGAGGAACGGGACATTGTGTCCGTTCCTCTGCTTTTCCGATTCACCGCGGTAAAGTGCGCCGCCTTTTGCCCTTGTAAAAAGCACTGCCCTATACTATAATAAATGCCATGTACCCTCGCCGTCAGGAAGTTTCTGAGCATTTTGCGGCCCCGTTCTGCACGAAAAGTAAATACCGGTTTTTGACCGGCCTGCGCCAACAAATTTTAATGTTATAAGGATGTGTTATTTTGTTACTCTCGGGGAAAAGTCTGAAACATGACTTCATCCGTTTTGTCTCCGCCACGATGGCTTCTCAGGTCGTATTCTCGCTCTACTCCATGGTCGATGGCCTCATGGTCTCGATCGGCGTAAACGAATACGCCATGAGCGCCGTCAACCTCGCCATTCCCTTTACCAACGCGCTTTTTTCCATCGCAGTGCTTTTCGCCGTCGGCTCATCAACCCTCATCGCCATTTTTATTGCGCAGGATAAACGGCATGAGGCCGACACGCTCTTTTCGCAGAACTTCGCCACCCTGCTCATCATCGGTGCGGTCATCACCGCGCTGGTACTGCTCTTCCTGGATCCGTTTGCAAGGCTCCTCGGCGCAGATGAGATCACGCTCGACTATGTCAAGCACTATCTCCTCGGCATCGCGCCGTTCAGCGTGTGCTACCTCGTATCCTACAATCTCGAGGTGCTCGTCAAAACGGACGGCTACCCGCGTTATGCGCTCTTTACGGTGATTGGAGGGTGCCTGACGAACTGTGTGCTCGACTATATCGCCATCTTCCACCTTGATATGGGCGTGTTCGGTGCGGCGGTTGCCACGGGCATCTCTCAGCTCGTCACCTGTATCTCTTACTTTGTCCACTTCTTCAGCAAAAAGTGCACGTTCCGTCTGCGGAAGTTCCGCTTCGATCCGCGCCTCTACGCGCGCATTCTGCCCATCGGCCTGTCCGATGGCGTGACGGAGCTCTGCACGGGACTGATGATCTTCCTCTTCAACCGCACGGTGCTCAAATGCATCGGCACGGACGGTGTTGTGACCTACACGGTCATTGCCTATGCCACGACCATCATCATCAATCTGATGGTCGGTGTGTCGCAGGGCACGCAGCCGCTCGTGAGCTACCAGTACGGCAAGGAGGACTATACTTCCTGCCGCAAGCTCCTGCGCTACGCGCTCACGACCGTGTGTGTGCTTGCGCCGGTGCTGTTCGTGCTCATTTTCCTCTTCGCGCCGCAGATCGTGCGCGCCTACCTCTCGCATGCAACGGATGAGTTGATCGCATACTCCATTCAGGCTTTCCGGAAGTACAGCATCTCGTATCTGCTGCTGGGCTTCAACATCGTCATCGGCGGCTTTATGACAGCCAATGAGCGCCCCGTGCCCGCCATCTGCATTTCCGTCGGCCGCGGGCTCGTGCTGCAAAGCGCCGTGCTCTTCGCACTCGCCGTGAGCTTTGGCGGCGACGCGGTGTGGTTCACGCCGATCTTCTCCGAGTTTTTGTGTCTCGTGTTCTCGCTTCGCGCGCTCAAGGCCTATCGCAGGCACCCCGCCGGGAATCGTAAATAGCAAAAAAGGACGCTTTATGCGTCCTTTTTTATTGCCCGTTTTCCGCGCGGTCGATGGACTTTTGCGCATCGAAGCCGTCCGGATAGCGTTTTTGCAGCTTATCGAGGTTGCTTTGCAGGATCTCCTCCAACGGGATCTCCAGCGCTGTGGCCGCCTCTGCAAGGTACCACGCGATATCGCCCAGTTCCTCGGCAAGGTGCGCGCGGTCAAGCGCGTGCCCCTGCGAAAGCCATTTTTTCACGATGTCGATGGCCTCGCCGGATTCGCCGCACAGCCCCATCACACTGTTGAGCAGAACGTCCTTCCACGCAAGCTCCGGGTTAAGCGTCGCCATCGCGCGCTTTTGATAGTCGTTGATCTCCATGGTTTCCCTCCGCAGTCATTTTCTTTTGCCGCTCTTTTTCGCAGCAAGCGGCGTGTTCAGGCTCCCGCCGCTCGCAGCAGCACAACGGAAACGTCGTTCACCACGGGATCATTTGAAACTGTTCAATCTCTTCCGTATGCTGCACGCAGCGCACAAAGCGCTTGCGGTAGATCGTGTAGCAGCCGTTGCAGGCAAGGCATTTGCTCTCGTCCTGCGCGCCGCTTTTGAGCTTTGCGGCAAAGTCCGGCTCGCAGATCAGTGCGCGGCTCATCGACACGAGGGGGAATCCCTGCGACAAAATCTCCTCCGCGGTTCTGCGCGAAAACACGCCGCCGACCGGAAAAAGCGGAATGCCGATCCCCTCGCGCGCCGCTTTGAGCGCGTCGAGGTAAAATGGCGTCTTCTGTCCTGCGCGGCGGTTGAAGTCGATTCCGCTGACCTCCACGCCGTCCACGCCGCAGCGTTCGTAGAGCCGCAGCAGCGCGGACAGGTCGCCGCAGCCGTTGCTGTCGGCCTTGACGATCATCGGGAAATCCGCGCCGCATGCCGCGCGCACCGCGCGCAGAATGCGTTCAATAAGCCGGAATCGATTTGCAAGACTCCCACCGTACTCGTCTGTGCGCAGATTTTCCTCCGGATTCAAAAAGTTCGAGAGCAGGTATCCATGCGCGTTGTGAATCTGTACACCGTCCGCACCGCAATCTTCGCACTTTTTCGCCGCGAAAGCAAACTGCGCAACCAGTCTGTCAAGTTCCTCCAGTGAAAAATCCTCAGGGTGCTTCGGCGGCGCGCCGTTCATGCTCTCGAGACCCTTGATGCCGCTGTGGCTGAGCTGGAAGAAAAGCTTGCCGCCGTACCGGTGCACACCGTCGCAGGCGCGGCGGAGAAGAACCTTGTCCGTCGTCTCGTCCAGCACAGGCTGGCCTGCGTCGCCACGCTGCACCCGAGCACCATCACAATACACAGGCACACCGTGCGATCCCAGCCGGTAGAGCGCAGGATCACCGCCGCGATGAGCGGCATGACGAGGCAGCGCAGAAACGTAATGAGGTACAAAATGGGCTTTTTCAGCACGTCGATGAGCGGACTGCCCGCAAGGAGGCAGCCGATGATGAGCATCGACGTCGGCACGACACAGTTCGCCATGCTGCTCAAAAATTGGAGCGGCGCGCCGCTGAACTTCCACCCCGTAGCAAGCATGATGAGCATCGCAAGGGTGGAGATGTTCAGCGGGGTCATCAGGCTCTTGAGCTGTTGGCCCAAATTCTGCTCCTTATCGCGCCGGAAGCTCTGCATGACGAAAAGGAACATGTAGATCGTGGCGCAGGGCACGGAAAGCGAGCCGAGCACCGTTCCCTCCGTGTCGAACACTGCCGAGCAGAGCGGAATACCGACAAATCCGTTATTCGGGTAGGCAACGCTGCGGGTGAAAACAAGTGTCTCGTCCTCATTCAGCCCAATCAGCTTTGCGATCGGCTTTGCCAGAATCGTAAACAGGATAAAGCAGGACAGGTAGGCCAGCACGATCTTGATGACCTGTGAAAACGGCATATCGCCGAAGTCGCCGCTCGCCGCAGCGAGCACGTTGCAGGGGAAAAACACGTCCAGCAGCAGCATGGAAAGGAGGTCTGCCCCCTTGCGATCCACTTTGCCCAGCTTTCCCAGCAAAAAGCCGAGCATCATCATTGCCGAGAGAATCAAAACCTGCTGCAAAACCGTCTGTGCCATGTTACCCTACATCGTCCTTTTTCTTTGGTTTCATTACTTGAAGTTTTCCCGCGCATATTTCATCAGTTCCTCGCGGAAATCCGGGTGCGCGATGGCCGCCATGGCCTCAGCGCGCTCGCGCAGACTCTTGCCGGAAAGCTCTGCAATGCCGTACTCAGTCGCAACATACTGGATCATCGTGCGCGGTGCGGAGATCGTGCTGCCGCCGGGGATCGTGGCAAGAATGTTGCTCTTGCGCTCGCCGTCCTTCGTCACGCGCGAAGAGTTGATGCAGATGAAGCCCTTGCCGCCCTTCGAGCGGTAGGCACCCTCGAGGAAGTCCATCTGTCCGCCGATGCCCGAGAGCTGGCGCGTAAGCGCGCTCTCGGCGTTCTCCTGCCCCATCAGGTCGAGCTGCACACCGCCGTTGATGCTGATGACGTTGCTGAGCTTCGAGATGCGTTCGACCGAGTGAATGTAGTCGAGGTCGCCGGGGTGGAAGAGGTCCGGCTCGGCATCGAGCCAGTCGTAAAGCTCCTGTGAGCCCATGGCAAGGTTCCACGCGGAAAGGCCGGTATCGAGCTCCTTGCAGGCGTTCGTCAGCTTGCCCGCCTTGTAAAGCTCAAGGAAGGCGTCGGAAATGGTACCGGTGTGGCAGCCGAGGTCGCGCTTATCGGACTCCGCGAGCATCTTGGCAACCGTATAGGGTACGCCGCCCACGCCGAGCGACAGCACCGCGCCGTCCGGGATCTGCTCGACCACCAGCTTGGCGATGGCGATGTCCGTTTCGCTCGGCTCGCGGTAGGAGCGAAGCGGCAGCGGCTCATGCTCGCCCTCGACAACATAGTCCGCCTCGGAGAGGTGGACGCGGATCGAGTTTTCGAAGCCGTGCAGCCTCGGATAGTGCTCGTTGATTTCAAAAATGACCGTCCTCGCGCTCTCAAAGATCGTGCGCCACGCATACGGCGAGATGCCGAGGCCGCAATAGCCCTCCGCGTCCGGCTTGGAGACCGGCACGAACGCCACGTCGCAGCGGATGTGCTTGTCGCGGTAGAGATACGGCAGCGAGCGCAGCATGACCGGCATGAATTTCACGAGCCCGCGCGCTTGGAGCTTCCGCTCATAGTCGCCGATGTGCCAGCTATAGTAGGTGAAGCTCTCCTGCTCGGGGTCGCTTTCGACGATCTCAATGCGCGGACGGATCACAAGGCCGCCGCGCACCTTGACGTCCTTGACTTCTCCCTTACGCGCAGCGAGCGCGCGGTCGAGCAGTTCGGGAAAGCCCGCGCCGAAGCCGTAATCCACCCAGTCGCCGGACTGCACCGCCTTGACAGCCTGCTCCGGCGTGACAAACTTTGTCTGATAGTCATTCATAAGAAAAATTCTCCTTACTTCGATGCTTTCTAATGTAGCAGACTTTGCGCCGCTTGTAAATCGTTTCAGAATGAAAAAAGGCTCGCCGTGCAGGTCTTTCTCTTGCACCCTTTTCTCAATTCTGCTATGCTTGGCTCATCTGATCCGTCAATATAAAGGAGTCTGATGCATCATGGTCGAAAACTATCAGGAAATGCTTGATCGGGAATCCAACGGTTTTATCCGTCACAACGGCATTCGCATCGTTTCGGTCGACGAAGAGAAAAGCGTGCTCGAAGCGGCGGTTACCGACGCAAGCCGCAATGTCTGGGGCGGCGTACACGGCGGCTTTCTCTATGCAATGGCGGACACCGCCGCGGGCGCGTTCGCGCGCATCAAATATGCCCAGCGCAACGTGACACTCAGCGCTACGATCAGCTACCTCCGCCCGACAACGCATTCCAAATCGCTCACCGCGGTTGGCCGCGAGGTGAAGGTCGGCGGCCACATTGGCTTTTTCGAGGTCGATATCACCGACGACTCAGGTGCACTCATCGCCCGCGCAGAGGTGAATATGTACTTTTTGGATCATTGAACAGGCAAAAGCCGGCATTCCGCTTGCAGCGGAATGCCGGCTTTCTTCCTTTTAAGCTTCCCCAGCGTCTCTCTTTCAGGGCAGGCTGTCCAGCGGGTTGGCACGGTATCCATCCATGAGGCTATCGTTTTCCATGATGAACGGGCGCGTCGTATCCTGATCCCACGCGGTATCGTATTTTTCCATCAGATAGTCGCTCAGTTCTGTGCGGTTCCGGAGCTTCACCAGACGGTACGGCTCCTGAAAGGCCACCTTTTCGACAAAGTAGAGGCTTCCGTCCTCTGCCGGCAGCAGCACGCCCACATGCCCGATGAAGAGCGTGTTGTCGGTATCGGAGAACTTATCGTGCAGGACGACGGAGATCAGCCGTGCAGTGCTGTCTGAGAAGGCGATGCCGCGCGCCGCCCAGCCCGCTTGAAGCGCCTCGACCTGCGCGGTAACCTCTGTGCTGTCCGCAGCCGCCACCGGGGCGAACAACGCGCAGAACGCAGCGCTGCTGCCGCCGCAGAGGGCGTTCGGGTCGGCGCTCAACGTTTCAAGATCCAGAAAAAGGGCGTCCTCGCCCTGCGTATCGGGCTGATCCGCTCCGGCGGTGAGAAATTTGCCAAACAGGCCGAACGCCGTAATACGGCAGTTGTAGCCGGGGAAACTGCCGTTTTTCTCTGCCCACAGATCCTGCATCTCATAGGGGTCGTACTTGGTGGCGGTCGGCGCGGCGCTTTCAAAGCCGTCCGTCAGCCATTCGCTCTTGACGCTCCGGTTGAAAAGGTCGACCCTGTCAAAGAGGGCGCTGACCCGGCTTTCGTCCACGCCGGCGTTCGCAAGCGCAGCGGTGAGCAGCGCGCGCGAATCCCCGTCCGTCAGGTTCGCGTACGTGACCGTTTCCAGCGGAGACTGCGCATTGTCTGTGTCTGGTTTTGTTTGCTCGCCGCAGCCGGAAAGTCCTGCAAGGAGAATGCCAAGAACCAAAAAAGCAGGAAGCAGCTGTTTTTTCATATTCATCAATCGTTTTGCCTTTCCTGTAAATGATCGTCTTGCGCTACAAGTTTGCACGGCCTTGCGTGCTCTTATACAGTAGACACATCGGCGGAAACAGTCTACATCGGATCAGAGAAGAACCCATATCCCATTTTGGCATTCAAAAGGCCATACCTTTCCAGTGTTTCCGGCGCTCCTTCCGGCGCATAGCACCCCGGCCACCAGCTCAGGAAATCCTCGTCCAGCCCGTCCGTGGGTGTATCGGGCAAATACAAAACGAACGTCTCTCCGTCCTCCATGCCGTACGGCGCAGCGGGCACATAGCAAATACCGTCCTCGATCCATTCTTCCCCGCCCTCGTCATCGCAGTTCAACTCTGATAGCGTCATGGAATAGCTGTATTCGTCCACTTTTTCAATGTTCAAAAACCGTCCGGAAAAATGGCAGAGATAGACCGTTCCGTTTGGATAGTCCTCACCGATGGCTCCCATGTCGGAATCGTGAAGCTGTCCTGAAAACGTTCCGTCCCGCTCCAGCGTCAAGGACGTTCCCCAGCCGCCCACGCCGCTGGAGAATTCAAGATCCATTGGGAAATCGTCCGGCAGGGACACCTCGCTTTTGGAGCCGCAGCCGGTCAACAATGCCGTGCAGAACAACAGCACCGCCATCTTTTTTATTGAAATACGTTTCATGTTTGATCCCTCCCACTTTCAGTATATCGTTTTCTGTGTTCAAAAACAAGCCTTCCTTTCGAGGGGCTGCCCGCCCTGCTAAGCGCAACAAATCCAAAGGGTAAAATCAGGACAAGGCGAAAAAACATGCTTGCATTTCCTGCAAACATGTGGTAATTTAAATGCAAGGCAGTTAGAGTTGTCTAACCGTTATGTTCGAACGCGGTACTCTTTTTGCGTTGGAGTTCTGCCCTTGCGCGCAGGTAAATCGTTCGGGCGCGGCCTGCTTTTCGCCGTACGGCTAACATTCCTTACCACGCAACCGCGAAAGCAGGCAGTTAACCCCAAAAAGCCGCTTTTGGGCGGCTTTTGAAAGGCCCTGTAGTTAGACGAGTCTAACTACAGTAACAAGGAAACAAGGAGGCGAAAGCAAATGTCTGAAGAAATTTTGATCCGTCAGGGCGCGCCGACGCTCGCGGGCATCAAGACAGGGAGCCTGTTTCCCTGTCCCTGCGAGAACCGTGAGGCCCTGCTGTCCGATATCCGGCAGCTGAACCGGCGGCTGTCGTCAAAGGGGCTCTGCCTGCTGCCGATCCGCTTTCTGGCAGGGCAGGCGCTTCTTTACCTCTACCGCCCCGCCGAGCTGCGGCGTGATCTGCGCGACGCGCAGGCGTCCGAGCTGCTGCATCAGGCAGGTTACGGCAACGAAAGCTGCGCGCACTGCGTAGCGCGCCTTGCCCGCCGCTTCCGCGAGAGCGGTGAGTTTCCGCACGAGGTAGGGCTGTTTCTCAGCTACCCGCCGGAGGACGTGAAGGGCTTCATCGATCACCGCGCAAACAATTTCAAATGCGCGGGGCTTTGGAAGGTCTACGGCGACGAGGAAAAGGCGCGCTCACTGTTCGCAAAATACAAAAAATGCACGGAGATCTACTGCGCACTCTGGCAAAACGGCTCGAAGCTCGAGCAGCTTGCCGTCGCGGTTTGATTTGATAAAACACAAAAAGAAAGGAATTTACAAAAATGAAAACTGCTGTTGTTTATTGGAGCGGCACAGGCAATACGGAGGCAATGGCGCGTGCCGTTGCCGAGGGCATGACCGCCGCGGGCGCAGAGGCTGTGCTGCTCACGCCCGCCGAGGTCGCCCCCGGCGATCTGAACGCCTACGATGCCATCGCCTTCGGCTGCCCCGCCATGGGCAGCGAGGTGCTGGAGGAAATGGAGTTCCAGCCGATGTTCGACGCGTGCAAGCGCAGCCTCGGAGGTAAGCGCGTGGCGCTGTTCGGCTCCTACGGCTGGGGTGATGGCGAGTGGATGCGCAGCTGGGAGAAGGACTGTGATGACGTGGGAATTAATCTTGTTTGCGAGAGCGTGATCTGCGCTGATGCACCTGATGACATGGCGCTTGAGGCCTGCCGCGCACTTGGCAAGGCGTTGGCGAAGTAAAACGTTCCCCACCCAGCAAAACTGCACCTTGCAAAGCCGCACAACGCCTCCCTACCGGTACTCCCCGCGGCATTCCTGCTGCCGAGAGATCGATGCTCCCTGCGTTGTGTATAATCCCGCATGGCGGAACATTTTAAGAGGAGGTTCCCCTACAAGGCAATGTCGGCAGATTCCTCGGGTATCCCTTCGAGTACAGGCCTTACCTTGCGCAGGAACGTATCCACCTGTTCCGGGCAGCGGCCAATATAATCCTCCGGCTTCAGCAGGGCGGTAAGATCCTCCTCATTCATGGAAAAGGCCGGCTCTGCCGCCAGCTGATGCAGAAGGTCACAGGGCTCCCCTTCCTTCATTTTTGCGGAAGCCGCATGCGAGCAGCGGCGGATCACCTCATGCAGCTCCTGCCGGTCTCCGCCGCGCTTGACAGCTTCCATCATCAGGTTTTCCGTAGCGATAAAAGGCAGGTATTCCCGCACGGCCTTGTCGATGATCTTCTCGTTTACTACAAGCCCGCGGGTCACATTTTTGCAAAGGCGCAGAATCGCGTCGGCGCAAAGAAACCCTTCCGGCATGGAGATGCGGCGGTTGGCGGAGTCATCGAGTGTGCGCTCCAGCCATTGAACAGATGCCGTCATGGGGGCATTTGCAGCGTCCAAAATAAGATATCGCGCCAAAGAGCAGATTCGTTCGCTCCGCATGGGATTTCGTTTATATGCCATGGCGGAGGAACCGATCTGCTCTTTTTCAAAAGGCTCCTCCAGCTGCCGGTCGTGCTGCAGCAGGCGAATGTCATTTGCCATGCGATAGGCACTCTGGGCCATGGAAGACAGACAGTTTAAGATACGGCTGTCTACCTTCCTGGGATACGTCTGCCCACAGACGTCAAAGCAGTGCGCAAAGCCGAATTCTGCACTGATCTGGCGGTTCATCTGGTCGATCTTGTCGGTATCACCGTCAAAGAGGTCCAGAAAGCTCGCCTCGGTTCCGGTGGTCCCGCGGCAGCCAAGAAATTTCATATGCGCCAACACATGGTCCAGTTCCTCCAGATCGGAGAGAAAATCCTGCATCCAGAGGGTTGCCCGTTTCCCCACAGTGACAAGTTGAGCAGGCTGATAGTGGGTATATCCGAGGGTGGGCAGCGACTTGTATTTTTCTGCGAAGGCGGCAAGATTTTTCAGCACACCCAGCAGTTCTCCGCGGAGATAACGCAAACCGTCCCGATAAAGGATCAGATCCCCGTTGTCGGTCACATAGCAGCTCGTGGCCCCCAAGTGGATCACACCCGCAGCGCCGGGCGCCGCTTTTCCGTAGGCATAGACATGTGCCATCACGTCATGCCGCACTTCCTTTTCCCGCTGCGCGGCACATTCAAAATCAATATCATCGATGTGCGCTTCCAGCTCCGCCACCTGCTCTGCCGTAATGGGCAGGCCAAGGTCATGCTCCGCCCGGGCCAGCGCAGTCCAGAGCTTTCGCCAGACCCGAATACGCTTTTCCTGGGAGAACAGATGCAGCATCTCTTCGGAAGCATAACGGGACGAGAGGGGCGATTCATATTTTTCGTACATCATGGACACTTTTCTCCATTTGGTTTTCTCAGCGGCAAACGCTGTCGTATTTTTTCTTTGTCGATCCTGTGCCATGCGCCCACTCACCGCTTGATGTACGCATCTCGCTCCGCTCCGACGGATACGTATCCGATGTGGCAGCCGATGGCCTTTTCGATATACTCCACATAAGCCTGCGCCTGCTTGGGAAGTTCTTCCCACGTGCGAGCGCCGGAGATGTCGCAGCCCCAGCCGTCCAGATATTCCGTAACGGGCTTCGCCGTTTCCAGCGCCGCGGGGAAGGGAAACGCATCCGTTTCCGCCCCGTTGACTACATATTTGGTGCAGACAGGGATCTTGTCCATATAGCTGAGAACGTCCAGCTTGGTCAGTGCGATGGTCGTGGCGCCTTGGGTCTGTACGCCGTAGCGGGTGGCGACGATATCCAGCGGGCCGACGCGGCGGGGCCGCCCCGTTTTTGCGCCGTACTCAAAGCCGGCCTCCCGCAGCCGGTCGGCCTCAGGGCCGAACCACTCACAGACGAACGGCCCCTCGCCCACGCAGGTAGAGTAGGCTTTCACCACGCCAACCACTTCATCCAGTTTGGCAGAGGGAAGGCCGGACCCGACCGGCGCGTAAGCCGCCACCGCGTTGGACGAGGTGGTGTAAGGGTAGATGCCGTAATCCAGATCCCGCAGAGCCCCCAGCTGTGCCTCAAAGAGAATGCTCTTCCCGTCCTGCTGCGCCTTGCGCAGCCAGCTGCCGGTATCGCAGATGAAGGGCTTTAGCTTCTGCCCATAGGTATGCAGATAATCACACAGCTGCGCCATGGTATAGGGCTTCGCGCCGTAGACCCTGGTCAGAGTCAGGTTCTTCCATTCCAGCAGGTCCTCCAGGTGGCGGACCATGTATTCCGGATAGAAGAGCTCGCCGGCCTGAATCGTCTTTTTCTGATATTTGTCAGAGTAGAAGGGGGCGATTCCCTGCTTGGTAGAGCCGTATTTTTTATCCTTCAGGCGCTCTTCCTCCAGTTCATCCAGCAGAATGTGCCACGGCAGCACCAGTGAGGCCCGGTCGCTGATCTTCAGGTTATCCGGCGTCACGCTCACGCCCTTTGCAGCAACGCTTTCCATCTCGCCGCAAAGACTCTTCATATCCAGCGCAACGCCATTTCCTAAAATATTGACCACATTCGGCCGGAAAATCCCCGATGGAAGCAGATGCAGCGCAAATTTTCCATATTCGTTGATGACGGTGTGCCCCGCGTTCCCGCCGCCCTGATAGCGCACCACAATATCATAGTCCCGCGTGAGCAGATCGACCATGCGGCCTTTCCCCTCATCGCCCCAGTTGATGCCAACAATGGCACAAGTTTTCATAAATTGACCTCCTGCATCATATCATTTCATCATTCGCAAGGCAAGCGCCGCTTTCGCGGCGCCGCCTTTTTTCATCTTGTTCACCTGACGCTGAACAGCAGCTCTCCGTAAGTGGGGAACGGCCACGCGCTTTCCGCGGTCAGCGTCTCTGCTTCGTCTGCGGCAGAGCGCAGCACTGTCATTCGGGAGAGCATCTCGTCCCGAATAAAGTTTGCACCCTCGGTCACATCGCAAATGGTTTTGAATCTGGCAATCGTGCTGTCCAGTGCGTCGACCCTTGCGTCGATGCTTTCGGTCACCGCCGTCAGCTTTTTGACGAGCTTTGTTTCATAGCCGCAGCTGATTTCGCCATCTAAGGATTTTTTGTCGGCGGCAGCCCGGGCCACGTCTGCGGCATAGCGAGCAACGGCCGGAAGGATCTGCTTTCGCGCCATGTCGCTCATGGTCTGAGCCTCGATGCACACGGTTTTGCAGTAGTTTTCCAGCATGATCTCGTACCGGGAGCGCAGCTCCGCTTCGGTGTACACCCCGTGGGCCGTCAGCATCTCGACGTTCTTCGCTTTCAAGAGCTCCGGGATCGCGTCCGGCGTGGTACGCAGATTGAGCAGCCCCCGCTCCTCTGTGGCCTCCCGAATCCATGCATCATCGTAACCATTTCCGTTAAAGATAATTCTCTTATGCTCCTTGATGGTACGCTTGATTCGCTCATGCAGAGCGGTATTGAAGTCCTCTGCCTGTTCCAGTTCGTCCGCATAGCATTTCAGGGACTGTGCCACCGCAGCATTGAGCATGATATTGGCGCAGGCAATGGAATCGGAAGAACCCACCATTCGGAATTCGAATTTGTTGCCAGTGAAGGCAAAGGGAGAGGTACGATTGCGGTCCGTGGTGTCCCGGACAAAACGGGGCAGCACATCGACCCCCAGCTTCATCTTCTTTCTTTCTACATCGACGTAGGCGGAATCGGTCTCAATGGCATTCAGCACAGCGGTCAGCTCATCGCCCAGAAAGATCGAGATCACGGCGGGAGGCGCTTCATTGGCTCCCAATCGGTGGTCGTTTCCGGCCGTTGCGACAGAAGCTCTCAGCAGCCCCTGATAGTCGTCCACCGCCTGAATGACAGCCGCCAGAAACAGCAGGAACTGGGCATTTTCGTGGGGGGTCTCGCCGGGAGAGAGCAGGTTGACGCCGGTATCGGTGGAAAGGGACCAGTTGTTATGTTTGCCGCTGCCGTTGACCCCGGCAAAGGGCTTTTCGTGGAGCAGGCACACCATGCCGTGCTTAGCCGCCACACGCTGCATGATCTCCATGGTCAGCTGATTCTGATCGGTCGCCAGGTTGACGGTGGTATAGATGGGAGCAAGCTCATGCTGGGCAGGCGCCACCTCATTGTGCTCCGTTTTGGCAAGGACTCCCAACTTCCACAGCTCGGTATTCAGCTCCTCCATGAACGCGGCCACGCGCGGCTTGATGGAGCCAAAGTAATGGTCGTCCAGTTCCTGACCCTTGGGTGGCTTGGCGCCGAATAGCGTCCTGCCGGTGTAGAGCAAGTCCATGCGCCGCTCGTACAACGCCCTGTCGATCAGGAAATATTCCTGCTCCGCACCGACGGCGGGCACCACGCGCCTGACCTCATCATGGCCGAACAGCTTCAACACCCGAAGGGCCTGACGGTTCAGCGCCTCCATGCTGCGCAGAAGGGGTGTTTTCTTATCCAGCGCCTCCCCGCCATAGGAGCAAAATGCGGTAGGGATACAAAGCGTTTTTCCCTTGATGAAGGCATAGCTGGTGGGATCCCAGGCGGTGTAACCGCGTGCCTCAAAGGTAGCGCGCAGGCCACCGGATGGAAAAGACGAAGCATCTGGCTCCCCTCGGATCAGTTCCTTTCCGGAGAATTCCATAATCACTCTGCCATCTGGCGCCGGGGTGATAAAGCTGTCATGCTTTTCCGCCGTGATCCCGGTCAGGGGCTGGAACCAGTGGGTGAAGTGGGTCGCGCCGTTTTCGACTGCCCAGTCCTTCATTGCGTCGGCCACCGCGTTGGCTACCGACAGGTCCAGCTTGGCCCCTTTTTGAATGGTGTGCTTCAGAGAGTGATATACCTCCCCGGACAGACGGGCTTTCATCACACGGCTGTCAAAGACCATGCTTCCAAATATTTCTGGTACAGTCGTCATAGTAGTGTCTTCCTTTCAAAGAAATAAAAAGAGACGCTGACGCTGCGGAAGGCTTTGCCTCCGAGACGCCAATGTCTCTTAACATTGCAAAATATACAGCCATCAGTTCGGAAAGTCAATTGTCGATTTGTTGAAAATCATTTTTGTCGAAATATCATTTTTAGCAATTTTGATCTTACAAATCCGTGTTTTTCCCCGTTTTATCCGCGAAGCAGGAACGCTTTGTCGCATCGGTTCAAGGGTCAGATCGCTTGGAGCTCCTAAAAATTTCACATCAAAAGAATAATTCGGGATAGAAAATTGACAGAAGGTGTGGTATCATATTTCATGTTTTGTGAAAGATCGCGGTTGTTTCATGGTAATTTCCTTGCCGCGATCGCCCCAGATATGAAAAAGTTTGATCGGCAAACGTATGGTCTGAATGAAAGGAAGCAGGTGAAAACATGAAGTACACGCCAGAAGAAGTGATCCAATTCGTTCAGGAGGAGAATGTCAGGTTTATCCGTCTGGCCTTCTGCAATGTCTATGGAAAGCAGCATAATGTGTCTATCATGCCCAGTGAGCTCAAGCGCGCTTTTGCGTATGGGATCGCCTTTGATGCCTCGGCGGTAGATGGCTTTGGTGGCGAGATTCGCTCCGACCTTCTGCTTCACCCGGATCCTTCCACCCTGATCCAGCTTCCCTGGCGGCCGGAGCAGGGCAAGGTCATGCAGATGTTCTGCGATATTTCCTACCCGGACGGCAGGGCTTTTGAACGGGATACCCGAAGCCTTCTGAAGCGAGCGGTGGCAGACGCCAGCGCCCGGGGCTTCCAGTTTGCGTTCGGTGCGGAAATGGAGTTCTATCTATTTCGCCTTGATGAATGCGGTGAGCCTACCAGAATCCCCTACGACCATGCCGGCTACATGGACATCGTACCAGATGACAAGGGAGAGACGATCCGCCGGGAGATCTGCCTGATGCTGGAGCAGATGGGGATTCAGCCAGAGAGCTCTCACCACGAGAGCGGTCCGGGGCAGAACGAAATCGACTTTCGCTACTCAGCCCCCCTCACAGCCGCCGACAACGCCGTCACCTTTCACGCGGTGGTCCGCACTGCGGCAGCTCAGAACGGGCTCTGTGCCAGTTTCTCTCCTAAGCCGCTGGCGGATCGGGACGGAAACGGAATGCACATCAACGTCTCTGTCAAATGCGATGAGGTCGCCCAGCCGCTGCCCGGTATCATCGCAGGGATTCTGGCGCATATCCGGGACATGACCCTGTTTATGAACCCCTGTGAGGAATCCTACCGCCGCCTCGGCCATAACAAAGCGCCGCTCTACGTGACGTGGTCTGCGGAAAACCGTTCCCAGCTGATCCGCATTCCGGCGGCAGTGGGCGAATACCGCCGGGCTGAGCTGCGCTCTGCCGATCCAATGGCAAATCCGTACATTGCCTATGCGCTCCTGATCTACGCCGGAATGCACGGGGTCGAGCATGACCTGCAGCTCTGTCCCGCCTCGGATTTCAATGTCTATACCGCACCCGCCGAGGTGCTCAATGGTCTAAAGAAGCTGCCCGGTTCATTGTATGAGGCTGCCGCATTGGCCGAAGCAAGCGCATTTATCCGCAAGCATCTCCCGGAAGCCGTGATCTCCGCCTACTGTCATCGATAAAGAGCCCTGATTGGATCAGGTGAAAGGAGGGGAGAACATGATCTTTCAGGAACGGACATACAGCGTACTGATTGTCACCGCCACGGACAGTTTTACCGAGAAGATCATGCCTCTGCTCCCTGTGACGGATTACTGGCCGGTAACGGTGGTACGCAGCATCGGAGAGGCGCGCCGAAAAATCTCGGAAACGGCATTTGATATTGTGCTGATCAACGCTCCTTTGCCGGACGACTTTGGAATGCGTCTGGCCGTAGATATCTGTACCGGAAGCGGTGCAGGGGTTTTGCTGTTGGTTCGGAACGATCAGTTTGATGATATCTATGCCAGAGTCGTCAGTTACGGCGTGCTCACACTGTCCAAGCCCACCAGCATGCAAATGGTGGCACAAAATCTGCGGATCCTTTGCGCCACCCGAGAGCGCATGCGTCAGATGGAAGCCAAACAGGCTACCGTAGAAGAAAAGATCGAGGAGATCCGACTGGTCAACCGGGCCAAGTGGCTGCTGATTGAGTGCCTTGGCATGACGGAACCGGAAGCCCACCACTATATTGAAAAGCAGTCCATGGACCGGCGCATATCCAAACGGGAAGTGGCGGAAACTGTGATAAAAACATATCAATAGCACAAAGATCCCGCGGATCGCAATGTGCAGAATTGTGAAAACTCTGGTTGACAAATTGCCGTCAGCCGCAGTAGAATATGAATCGTTGAACGAAGGCGTTCGTCAGAGGACTTTTGTCCCCTGATGGACGCCTTCTCTTTTTTGAGTTTTCCACGGGAGGTCAACACATGACAAAGTATATTTTTGTGACAGGCGGCGTTGTTTCCGGGTTGGGAAAGGGTATCACCGCAGCCTCTTTGGGGCGACTGCTGAAGGCCCGGGGACTGAAGGTAGCAGCGCAAAAACTGGATCCCTATATCAACGTGGACCCCGGTACCATGAGCCCCTACCAGCACGGTGAGGTCTATGTTACCGAGGACGGCGCTGAGACAGATCTGGATCTGGGGCACTATGAGCGGTTCATTGACGAGGATCTGAACCAATATTCCAATCTGACCACCGGAAAGGTCTACTCCAACGTTATCTCCAAGGAGCGCCGGGGCGCGTATCTGGGGGCCACCGTGCAAACCATTCCCCACATCACAGATGAGATCAAGCGGTTTATCTATAATGTGGGCAGCAAGACGGAGGCTGATGTCGTAATCACCGAGGTTGGCGGAACCATCGGTGATATCGAGAGCCAGCCCTTTATCGAGGCCATTCGGCAGGTGGGGCATGAGGTGGGGCCCGGAAACGCCCTGTATATTCATGTCACGCTGGTCCCCTATCTGAAGGCATCTGGAGAGCATAAGTCCAAGCCAACCCAGCACTCCGTAAAGGAGCTGCAGGGATTGGGCATCACGCCGGACATCATCGTCCTGCGCTGTGATGAACCCATCACCGATCCCAGTATTTTCCGCAAGATTGCAGGTTTCTGCAATGTGAAGCCCGACTGCGTCATTGAAAATCTGACGCTTCCCATTCTTTATGAGGCTCCTCTCTATTTGGAGCGGGCGAATCTGTCTGCGGTGGTCTGCCGAGAACTGCGGCTATCCACACCTGAGCCGGATTTGAGCCAGTGGCAGGCGATGGTCGCTGCCATCAAGAGCCGCAGCAAGTCGGTAAGCATCGGCCTTGTGGGAAAATACGTGCAGCTTCACGATGCCTATCTGTCTGTTGCGGAGGCCTTGCGGCACGCCGGGTTTGCCCTTGGTGCAAAGGTGGACATTCAATGGATCGACTCGGAGACGGTCACGGCAGACACGCAGGACGAGCTGCTCTCCCAGCTTGACGGGATTCTTGTCCCGGGCGGCTTCGGAAGCCGCGGCATCGAAGGCATGATCCTGGCGGCTCAATATGCCCGGGAGCATCGCATTCCCTATCTGGGTATTTGCCTCGGTATGCAGATTGCCGTCATCGAATTTGCCCGCCATGTACTCGGTCTTACAGGCGCCGATTCGGGTGAATTTGCCCCGGAGTGCCGCCATAAGGTCATCGACTTTATGCCCGGTCAAGGCGAGGACATCGACAAGGGCGGTACCCTCCGTCTGGGCAGTTATCCCTGTGTGATCGCCGAGGGAACGACCATGGCGCGATGCTATGGAGACGCACAGATTTGGGAGCGTCACCGCCACCGCTATGAGTTCAATAACGACTATCGAGATGCTTTGCGGGCGGCGGGAATGACCATAAGCGGGCTCTCCCCTGACGGGAGATTGGTGGAGGCAGTGGAGCTGAGCAGCCAGCCCTTCTATGTTGGTGTGCAGTATCACCCCGAATTCAAAAGCCGCCCTACCCGGCCTCACCCGCTGTTTCAGGGTTTCCTCGCTGCCGCATTGGAAAGTGGGAAATGAGCGATTTGGGGTTCAGCAGCGACACAACGGTCAATGCTGCCAACAGAGCTGGGCACTGCCGGCAGCAGGGAGATCGTCCTTTCTGCTGAAGCAAAAAGAGACAATAAGATAAAAAATGCGCAAAGAGCATCGGGGAGGAGGCACTGCAATACCTTAGCGTACAAAGCAGCCCTGCCGCTAAATGATCTTCGCATTGCAAGAATATAATACGGGTGGTAGAACAAAACGCCGGAGAAGGAGGCATTTCTCCTTCTCCAACGATTCTTAGTTCGGAGTCTGCATCTCATGCTGCATAGCGCCTTAGAGTGAGCGGTCAAGGAGCGCCTGATCCTGCGGAACCCGACCGAGGACTGCATCGCGCCGAAGGTTCAAAAAATCGAAATGCAGATTCTTCCGCCTGAGCACATCAAGGATTATCTGGAAGCTGCTGACAGGAGAGGACTGCTCCCCATGTTCTATCTGGAGCTGGTCACGGGCTTGCGGAAGGGCGAGATCACGGCGCTTCTCTGGAGCGACCTCGACGCAAGGAATAACACCATCTCTGTCAGCAAGCAGTCTGTAAAGAATCCCAATGGAGAACTGAATAGCGTGGACGTCAAAACCGTCAGCAGTAACCCGAGCCGCTGCGCTCTGTCCCGCTCATAGGTGACGCGAGTCACTTCTTCAATAAAGCTTCTCTCCTTCGGTGTGGCGCTTGCCCAACGCACACTGTACTTGCGGCACAGTTGAAAGAATATCTCATAACAACGTTCTTCCTCTGCATCCTTGTCGTTCTACAGATCTCCTTGTCGAGCCGTGTGATTATACAGGAAGGTTGCGATCTGGCCGCGGGTGATGGCGGCGTTGGGGTCCGCACCGTCGGAAATACCCTTGTCCTTGGCCCAATTCTGTGCCTTTTCGTACCAGATGCTGCCGCCGGTCAGGTCCGCGTCATTCTGCCGTGCGAGGATCGTCCAAAGCTGCGCCCGGGTGGTGGAGTTGTTGGGCGCGTAGATCGTGTCGCTTATGAAAGCATACCTGAAAGTCGTCTTAGAATTTGCTGCAACAGTCTTTTGTGCTATCGCAACAAATGCGATTATTCTTTTCGTTGTCTATCTAGTCTGCGGAACACTTGAAAGCGGAGCGGCAGCCTTACTATTCTTCATCCTTGGCTGCCTTGTGTTTCATTTCGAATCCCGTATATTAGATTTTTTGGAGGAAAGAAAACATGAGAAAAAATGAAAGTGACCTTATACGCAAGAAGCTAAAAGAAGCCATCCTGAAAATGACACCATATCAGCAAGATTTAATGTTAGTGGCGGTAGAAAAAATGAAGGAAAAAAGAATCGCCAAATTAAACCCACACTAAGGCAAAAAGCCGCTCAAAAGGGCGGCTTTTCCTTGTCGGTATGGGTTTTTGTATGGGTTTTCTAAAGAGTTCAAAAACCGAGCACAATCCTTTTCTCTTTAAAAATCGCAAATATAAAGCAAAAACCGCTCAAATCAAATGATTTAAGCGGTTAATGTTGGAGCTGCTGGGCAGATTCGAACTGCCGACCTCATCCTTACCAACCACCGTAGAGCCTTCCAGCCCTTGCTGTATAAGGCTTTGCGGCGTTTTTTTGTCCAAAAAGGATGAGGTCGCAGCCTGTTTGTTCCATTGTTTCCGTCCGCTCATTTCCCCGTGTGGGTCACGGTGTGGGTCAAACAACTTTCAGGACGCGAACGAGGGGCGCACCTCCGACAGCGGCAAACCAAGCCGCTGCGCCCTGTCCCGCTCATAGGTGACGCGGGTCACTTCTTCAATAAAGCTTTTCTCCTTCGGTGTGGCGCTTGCCCAACGCACACTGTATTTGCGGCACAGTTGAAAGAATATCTCATAAAAACGTGCTTCCTCTGCATCTTTGCGGCAATACCACGCCGCATCAGACGCCGGTCTGATTTTATTCATATCCATGCAAAGCACCTCCTCGCAGAAAATCAATCCAGATAGGTGAAGAAAATTCGTTTGGCAGCCTCGTCCGCAATCAAATACCTTGGCGCGGAAGATTGAAAGGTTGGAAGTAAAACGGCCCCAAAGTCTTCCTCATAATGCTTCGCCAAGCTCGTCGTCTTCGCTTCAAGCACCACATCGCCGGTCAAACCGCTGTCAATGGACAGCTTGATGCCATAGGCGATCAGCAGCCTCCCTATCCCTCTGTACTTCGGGGTTCCTCCGTCGAGTGTAGGATTTGACTCAGGCTGTGCCTCCATATACACAATGTGTACGACCAGCGCAGTCGGAAGGACCTCATATGCTGCCAGAGCAATCAGCTCATCTCCAACTCTGGCTGCGTATTTTTCGTAATTTTCGTCGGCCAGATATTCGCTAGCCCAGGAGGTCTGCCACAAGGGTTCTCGGTCTGTCAACGCAGCATCCTGCGGCGTCATCGGCTCAATAGCCACCGGCACTTGTCGATTCATTGCATCGTAAACAAATGGTCGAAACTGCACAGCCCTCACCTCATAAACAGTATACCACGGTTTTTGTGAAAAATGAAGTGGGAAATTAAAGCTATCCGCAATCACGCTTTTTGTTTTAAAAACGCACCGCTGTAAACAAAGAGTACGACTACCACCCTATCCTCTCTATACAACAAATCAGTAGACTGTAAAAATCATCTTAAATGGATTTTACATTTCAGGTGCCATTATTTGAACAAGGTATCATTTCGTTCGCCTGACTATCTAATTTCAACCCTTGCTGCTTGTACCTTTGGGCGAAAAAGATTATACTATAATTGATTTGTAAAATTCAAAGATAATAGTGGAGAACCATCATAATGAGTAAAATATTATTAGTAGAGGATAATCCAGATGCAGTAAAAAGGATAATCCGATATATCAATAAAATATTCGCTGAATTGGACGTGGTTTCTTTTCCCGAAGCAGGCGATGCCCTGCAATACGCAAAAGCGAACGATATTTCCTTGTTTATCCTCGATATTCAGTTAGAGGACTATAAAGGAACAAATTTAGCAAAGCAGCTCCGCGAATTGCCGGAATATAAATATACGCCGATCATTTTTGAAACGGCATTGGCAGGAGAAGAACTTTCGGCTTATCGAGATGTGAAGTGTTACAGTTTTCTTGTAAAGCCATTTGGCGAAGAAGAATTTGCGGCGGCATTTCGTGACGCGCTGGGATTGTCTAAACAGATGAACCAACAAGCCAAAACCATCCAGATTGAGCAGAAGCAATTCATTTTAGAATATGCTGCACAGGATATTGCCTATATCGAAGCCTTTGGGAAAAAACTTGTGATCCATACCATCAGCCGTCTGTCCGGTATCAAAGAAGATACTATTTCTGGGTACACTTTGTCTGGACTATTGGCATTGCTTGATGATCCGGCATTTGTTCAGTGCCATAAGAGTTATGCCGTGAACAAATCCCATATCGAGAAAATTGACAAATCTGGGCGGAAGATTTGTCTGAAAGGATTTACAGATACAATCCCCGTCGGAAATAAATATCAGGCCGAATTGTGGGGGTAAGCATGGACTTTCTAATGAATCTGATACAGTTGGGATTGGATGCGGGAATACTGGCTCTCTGCTGTGAAGTCGTTTTCCGGCAAAAAGCAGAAATAAAGGCAAAGGAATTTTTCATTTTTCCTATTTTTCTTGTAATTTGTGTTGTGACGAGAATGGATTTCTCTATTGGCGCAAATATGACGGCATCTTTCCGCAGCGAAGGTTTTGAAATGCTACCAGCAGACAATATCGTTGGATTGCTGTTTTTGCTTTTTGCAGTATTGTTGTTGAGCAGTATTTGCTTCGGCTCCAAATCCAGCGGAACGGTTTTCTGCGGCACAATGGCAGCTTTCTCCGTTTTCCTGTTCGTCAAATGTCTGTGCGCGGTTCTTTTTGCTGCCTGCGGAGCTACGGATATTTTACTCCTGTTGGGTAGCCGTGTAGCGGCATTGTGCCTTATAGTTGTACTGGAGTTCACGCCGCTTTTCGGCTTAATCCATCAGTTCGTCCAAAGAAGCGATTTTACAATTTTGATCGTATCTACCAATATCGCTCTGCTTCTCATGACAGTGCTTTCGATTCTCTCTTTTGATGTGGATAGGCTTCTTGCCAATCTATGGATAATTATTATACTGATCCTTGCGGTACTGCTGCTGGACAGTATATTGCTGTTCCTACATCAGCGTCGAATGCAGGAGCAAAAGCGAATCCACATGATTGAGCAGTATGTGCCCATTGTAGAAGAATTGATCTCACAGGTTAGGGCAAGGCAGCATGAATTTAATAACCGGATGATGGCGATTGAAGCCGCCGTTACCTCTGCTGATACTATAGAAGAAGCCCGGAAAGAAGTGACGGCTCTCACGGGAAGCATTGGAATCAGTCTTAATGACAGGGAACTGCTCTCATGTGACAGCAAAATGATTGCCGGGATGCTGTTTGGAAAAATAAAGCAGGCAGAAGCGGCAAATCATCACATAGAATTATCTTTACATGGTCTTTTCAAGAAAACTGTCACCCCGGAAACAGAATGGATCGAGGTCATTGGGATTTTATTGGATAATGCAATCGAGGCTTCACCGAAAGGAAGTACAATTTTTTTATCCAGCAAGAAACAGGGGGATTTTCTGGAGTTGACAGTTTCCAATCCGGCTCCGCCACTGTCAAATACTGAATTTATGGCCTTGTTTGGAAAAGGCGTAACAACAAAGACGAATCGTGACGGCCACGGCTTTGGTCTGTATAACATCCTACGCATGACGGAACGGTATCATGGAAAAATCCTGACCCGCAACGAATCCATTTTAAATGAAAATTATGTTGTCTTTGGCGTACTCATGCCATAAAAAGGGGTATGAACGAGGGTTTTAAGGGAACGAAATTTATCTTGTTCCCTTAAAACCCTCTCTTGTTTCCAACCTATTGAAGCGCTTGAAAGCCTTCGATATACTGGAAAAAACAAAGAAAGGGATGAATGAAATATGATAGGCCTTGTGAGAAATGAGTGGAAAAAAGTTTTTCTGCCGGTGCTATTGACAACGGTTCTTCTGGCAATCGCCATGGGTGTGTTGTCCTGCACAATTTACCAAAACTATGTACTGCACTACGATTTAGAGGCATGGGAAGTTGGAACAGAACTGTTTTCTCTGCTTTATCCGCTGTTTGTTGTGGTGCCGCTATGCTGGAATTTGTATTACGAGCGCAAAAACAACTTCCTGCTCTATGTCATGCCGCGAGTGAAAATTAAGAAGTACCTGACTGCCAAATGGATTGCATATGCGCTGGGAACCCTTTGTATTATTGTGATTCCTTATATATTATCGGCGGTGTTTGCCCTCTATGTGAAACCGCCAGTGGTTCCTTTTGTTGAAAATCCGTTTAGTCATATATTTGAAAACGCATTTATAAAGACCCCGCTGTTATATGCAGTTGCCCTGTCCCTTTGGAGAGGCATAGTCAGCCTTTTTGTAATGACCTTCGGATTTGTCCTCGCTTTATACTGCAAGAACATTTTTGTAATCCTTACCGGGCCGTTTATGTATTCCATTTTAGAAAATTTTGTCCTGGCTATTCTCTGCCTGGAGAGACTGCGGCTGGTCGTAGCTTTTGATCCCACAACAGTCAATCCAGAGGTCGTGTCAATCTTCTCTTTCTTCTTTGGCCCAATCGTTTTAAGCATTGTGATTGGCCTGACAGCGTTTCTCCTTTCTAAGAAAAATGCTATCGTAACCATTTAGAAGTCCGTTATGATTGCGCTTATCAGAAAGAATCTCCGTTTGTGGGGATATGGAAAGTCGCTTGCCCTATTTACCGGATGTATACTTTTTTCCATCAGCGGGAGGTTAAACGGAGGTATTGCATACGAGCGGCACATCTTGTCGGCGGTATCAGACCATTACTATCTGACCTATTTTGTGCTGCCGATTGTACTGTTAAGCTGCTTTTCCTTTATTGATGACGATGGAGAGCCAGTAATCTTACGGTTTCAAAGTTACCATTCTTATTTTCTGAAAAAATGGATTGGGGTCGGTTTGATTGCAGTCATTCTGACGGCTGTTCAAACTGGGGCAATTCTTCTGTCTGGTATAGGATTACCTTTAGGCAACGAATGGAACCTTGCTGCGGGTGCAACGGAAGCCGAGTTGTTTTCCGCTCTGGAACAGCTTTTTGCCAGTCCCTTGCAGGCATTTGTCTGTTTTACCCTCTATCAGCTTATTGGAAGTTGGCTGATATTTGGAATCTGTATGTGGATTGGACATTTCACTGGGAGAAAGTGGACGATCCGAATTGTAATCGTTCTTTATGTCCTCTCGGCTGTGTGGATCAAGCTTCCGGCAATTCAAAATATTCCGCTGACGAGTTTTAATCATTTGCTGATTTTACACCACAATTTTGGAGAGCCGGCTCGTCCATGGAGTACAGGATTCACGCTGCTGCTATTCATGCTGACAATTATGTTTTCTGTACGGTTCGCATGGCGGGGGCATTTGCCCCAACTTCGCCTGAAATGTCACGGTATTGCCGCGTACTATTCCTATGAGCTGATGACGAAACGCAATATTCTGATTCTTCTGGCCGTTGTGGTTGGAATTACGCTTTATAAAGGGCTGGGATATGGCGCCGCAGAATCCGACGCAGAATGGATATATTCGCTGTTTGCGGGACACGGAACAGGATATTTTCAGGTGTTCCCATTTCTGGAAATGCTTATTACCAGCGGTGTACCGCTATACCTGCTGGCAGCTTTTGTGGAACATACGGTAAACGGACAATCTATTTTTATTTCTGTGCGTGCAAAAAGCCGTAGACATTTAGTGAATGGGATCTTATCAGTCAGTACAAAATTTCTCATAATATATGCATTCTTTTGGCTTATGGCTGGCCTTATAGGGGCATCCCTATTCAGCACTGGATTAACAATCGTTTCTTTCAGGCTTATGCTCTATGCGGTTTTAATGAAGTGCCTTGATATATTGGTGCAATATCTGATTGTGCTCGGCAACTACATTGCCACAAGACAAGTTACAATCGGTTTCCTTGTGTTAGTGGCGGGAAATCTGCTCTGTATCCTTCCGGGGAATTGGGTAGCTTATTCGCCCTTTGGCCTTTCCAGCCTGACAAGAATTTCTGTTGTGGAACCGGGAATTGGAATTTCCGCTGTGTCCGCCTTTGGTATAGAGGCCACTATTTTAACGCTGATGATTGCAGGAATCCTTATGTGGGGCTACAAGAAAATATTGAATTAGGAGGACAGAATATGAGTTCATATATTGAAGTGAAAAATGTATCAAAAAGTTTTAGCGGCAGGGCAATTCTTCAGAATATTTCCCTGCCTGTAGAACAGGGAACAACTGTTGGTTTGGTTGGCGCTAACGGCAGCGGAAAGTCGGTGCTGTTCAAGATTATATGCGGCTTTGAGAAGCCAGATCAGGGCAGCGTATATGTGCGCGGAAACCAGCTTGGTAAAAATGGCTGCGACTTCCCCGAAAGTTTGGGAGTATTTATCAATTCCCCTGGCTTTATCGGTATTTACAATGGTTTTCAAAATCTGAAATTCCTTGCGGACATTCAAGGGAAAATTGGAGAAAAAGAAATCCGACAGGCCATGAGCAAAGTGGGGCTTGACCCTGATAATAAAACGAAAGTAGACAATTATTCTCTTGGCATGAAGCAGAAATTGGGGCTTGCGCAGGCGATTATGGAGGGGCAGGATATTCTGATTTTGGATGAGCCTTTTAACGCATTGGACTACAAAACCTATGAGGATGTAAAGGCCATCATCCGTATGCTGAAAGCGGAAGGCAAGACCATTTTCCTGACTTCACACCATTATAAGGATATTGAACAGTTATGCGATCAGGTGTATTCGCTTGAAGATTGTCAGCTTCTGCCGATTACAGAAGAAATCGCGGCGCGGTATCGAGAAATGGATTAGCTTGCAAAAGTATATTGAACATACCGGTTGCCGCCCTGGGCAGCGTGAAGTCCAAGCTGCTGAAAAGCTTGTCATAAAACATGGCGGCGCTTTGGGATGTAAACAGCGTCACATCCTGAATGATTTCCTGTCGGTAGATAGCGGCCAGCCCCTTTCTGGTTGGTTTTCTCTCAAGTCAATTTTGAAGCGGAAAGTGAAGATAGCGGAACCATTGATGGCATTGAGTGGGAACTAAAAGACGGAGTATTAACGATAAGAGGCGAAGGCGCTTTAAGGGAAACACCTTGGAGTGAAAACGTTGATCGCATCCAAAAAGTCATTATAGCCGCCGTTGGAGATTCTAATAGTCTCTTTACTCGATACCACAAGCTGCCGGGTATCCTATGCTTTGTGACTTCTGTGTGCAGACGCCCGAGATCACGGCATTCTATCACATGGTCGGCAACTTTAATGTCCTATTGCGTTTTGCAGTTCTTGATGTGAAAACGCTGGACGCTCTTGTCGGCAAAATCAAGACCTTCGGAGATTCAAGGACCTCAATCGAATTGTAGACCGTGTTTGAAAAAGCCGATGCGATCGGTCACACAGTAGATCCTACATTCGCTCTATTACAACTCAGCAGGGGCGCCGCGCACGGCGTCCCCTGATTTTGCACTGTAGGCCTTACCTTGACAATCTTCCGCGCCCGCTTTATACTGATAACAGGCGAAAGCCAAATCTCGCGGCTTTCCGGTGAGGTCCACACCCCGGTGTGACCTCAGGCGTTCATGGACCCCGTAGGGCATTATGACCACCCTGTACGCAGGAAGTTCCATGAAGGTCGACAGTTTTTTGGCGCTGTACCGGCAGCGCGGGTGTGTACCCTTCCGTCGAAGGCGGAAAGGACACAAATGAACGACTCTGTCGTTATTATCTATAACGGTGAGCAAGTATCGGTGCCAAAGGAGGTCGCAGACTTCCTTGAGCAGGATCGGAAACGGCAGCAGGCGCAGGACAAACAGGACGCAAGGCACCTGAGTAAAAGTGAGTTTGAAACGGTGCCGTCCGGTTCGGATTGCGTCAGGCGACCCGTGGAGGATGCGGCGCTCAGGAACCTCCGGCTTGAAAATCTGCGGAAGGCCATTGCGGAACTGGATGTGCAAGGTCAAAACCTGCTCTCCCTCCGATACAGCGATGCGCTGACGATGGATGAGATCGGTCAGATCTACGGCATCTCCAAAATGGCGGTATCAAAGCGACTGAAAAAGCTGCACGAAAAGCTGGGAAGCTCTGTCTCATGACAGGGCTTCCCAGCTTTTTTGAAAATTTTTTCTGTTCTCTGGTTTACAAACGCGCTCTGAGTGTCCTTATCAGTGAGAGACAAATTTTTCCGACTGAGTTGGCCGCAGTCACGATCGTCTCACCTGAACACAAGGAGCGTGTATGACCATGAATCCATTTGAACAAAGCACACAGCAGCTTCTGCGCTTCCTGACCTCCCACGCTGAGTGGGAGGTCATTGACTACATCCGGCAGGAAATACAGCATGACGCACCGGACAGTGTCCCGACCGCAGATGAACTGCTCACTTTCTTCCAATCCCCGGATGCGCCGACCGAACTGGACACCTACCAGCAAATGCTGGTGACCGATAAGCTGCTGGAATATGCGGAGATCAGTCTGCGCACCCTCTGCGACCTGATCCGCTATCAGCAGCTCAAGGAATTGGGCGTTGTCCATTCCGCAAAGGAGTTCATTCAACTCTTCCATCCCGACGAACAGGAGGACATACCATGAATCAATTTCCCAGCAAAAACTATTTTACAATGCCGAACGAAATCTTTTCTCTTGGGCTGGACGCAAGTGAGATTGCGGTGTACGCCTATCTCCGGTGTCTCGAAAACCGCAGCACCTATCAGTGCTGGCCGAGCTACACCACGATCGGCAATGCCGTTGGCCGCGCAAAGAATACGGTCATGCGGTACGTCAATGCGCTCGCGGAGAAAGGTCTCATCTCCACAGAGCCAACCTCTGTCCTGATGCGTTCCGGCATCAAGAAGAACGGCAACCTGCGCTACACCATCCGGCCGATCCGTGAAGCCATAGAAATCTTTCACGCGCGCCAACTATCTGCGGTCGAGCGCGCAGCAGAACGGCAGCGAGTTCAGCGCAAGCTGTCCGCAATGGATATGTTGCCCGGCGCATGAGGAAAGGAAGCGAATGATGAAACATTCCACCTACACAAGCTATGACGAGCTGCCGCTGATGCTCTCCGTCGCGGAGGTCGCTTCTGTGCTCGGCATCTCTCGTGCCGGTGCTTATGAGCTGGCACGAAGCAACCGCTTCCCCGCGCTCAAAATTGGCAGCCGGATCGTTGTTCCGAAGGACAAGTTCCTCGCATGGATCGACGCAAACAGCGATTCCAAAAACGCACCGCTGTAACCAAAGAAGAATCCCCTGCATCGCAAGCAAAAGCTAAGCAACCCCGCCAACAAAGTTCTCTGTCCTTTATCGCAGCGATGACAAACCCCTAAGGCTCGCCGGTGCACAATAACCGGCAGGGACAGCGCAGCCCAGCGGGGCCGCGACGCCTGCGGAACAGCGACGCGCATAAGCACATCGCTGTCCCGCAGGCTCTCTGCACTCTTCGCTGAAACGCCCCCTGTTTCGCCCTGTGAGCCGCTGTGTGCGCGGTTAGGGGCTGGGGTGGCGTGTGTACCCGCCGCAGCCCCTTGAAACGAACGTTGCGGCGTTTGTGCCGGAGGTGTTGAAGTCCGTGTGACCGATGCATTGGATACGTTGGTATGACTGCGTTTCCTGCACTTTCCGAGCCTTTTTCGGGGACGAAAAAGAAAGCAGGATAAACGGCTGGCGTCGGAACCGACGCTCTGCCCAATCACTTCTGCCCGCAGTGCGGGCAGTTGACGGGGGTTTCAGCGCAGTCGGTTGTGGCGTCTATTCGGAAGATTTTTTGTACGATTGGCGTCTAACGTCCGTGAAAGGCCGATGAATACAGGCTTTTCGACGGCGTCTTAGTGAGAAAGAAGGCATTTTATGAGTGATAACAAGGATCGCTTGACCTATCGGCCGGAACCGGAGACCAAGCAAAAAATCGAACGGTGGTATCAGGAAGATAACTGCCGCAGCAAGAATGAATTCATCGAAAAGGCGGTGAACTGCTACGCGGATATGCTCGCCGCAGGCGAAAGTACCGCGCTGCCCCGTGCGGTGCAGTCTGCCATCGACAGTCGGCTGAAACTCTTCGAGGATCGCATTGCGTCGCTGCTCTACAAGCAGACAGTGGAGATGGACATGGCAATGTCCATCCTCCTGCGAAGCCTCAATGTGAGCGAGGAAGTGCTGCGGCAGGAACGAGCAAAGAGCATCGCCGCAGTCAAGCGCACCAACGGTCAGCTGCGGATGGAGCAGAAGCTCCGAGACATGGAGAATGACGAATGGCAAGGCTGATCGTCAAAAGTCCGTACATCAAGTGCGGTACTGGGCAAAGTGCTGGCGGGTATCTCAAGTACATCGCGACGCGGGAGCGGGTAGAGATCATCCCGGATGACCGCCCGCCCACCAACAAGCAGACGCAGCTCCTCGCAAAGCTGGTGAAGGATTTTCCTGACGCAAAAGAGCTGATGGAGTACGAGGACTACCTCTCACACCCGACAAAAGCGACTGCGTCCGCGCTCATCACGCTGGCGTTAGAATCGAATTGGGATCGGGTACAGGGCACGGAAGGTTACGCCAAGTACATCGCCCTGCGGCCCAGGGCGGAGCGGCTGGGTGAACACGGTCTCTTCGGTGATAACGATGCCGTTGACCTCGCCGCTGTCGCGGACGAACTGAATCACTATACCGGCAACGTGTGGACGCACATCATCTCCCTCCACCGGGAGGACGCGGAGCGGCTGGGCTACAACCACGCGGAGGCATGGCGCACATTGCTGCGTACCCACCGCAATGACATCGCCGCAGCGATGAAAATACCACCGGAGGACTTTCGCTGGTACGCCGCCTTCCACGATGAGGGTAATCATCCCCACGTCCACATGATGGCGTGGTCGGTGAATCCGAATCAGGCGTATCTGTCCAAAGACGGGATACGCCAAATCAAGTCCACGCTCACCAATCAGATCTTCCGTCAGGAGCTGCTGCACGTCTACGAGCAGAAAAGCAAATCGCGAGACGAACTGGTGGCGGAAGCGCGGAAAGCCATGCTGGAATTGGCGAAGGCCATGCGGGAAATGACCTGCATCCACCCGGAGGCGGAGCAGATGATCTGGAAACTCTCCAAACAACTCAGCACCGTAGCGGGCAAGAAAACCTACGGCTATCTGCCGAAGCCGATGAAGAAGCTGGTGGATGAGATCGTCGACCAGATGGCGCGGCTGCCCACTGTGGATGCGTGCTACCAGACGTGGTGGGAGCTGCAATGTCAGGTGGAAGACTACTACTCCAAGGGAAAGAAACGGCTGCGTCCGCCGCTGTCTCAGCAGAAGGAGTTCCGCCAGATCAAGAACGCCGTCATTCGTGAGGCGGAGCATATTCGCATGAACAAATTTTCCTTTGAGGATGAGGAAATGCAGGATAACGGCGAGCAGATCAGTACCTATGACATGAGCTACGAGTGTCAGGATCTGCAAAGCATAGCGAATGATGACAGTTTCCCTCTGGAGGAGCGTGACGAGGCGGCGGAGCAGTTGGAGCAGCTTGCGGAGGACGGTGACGCCTACGCCCAATACATCATCGGCACGGCGTACCGTGACGGCGGGCTACTGATCCCCGACACGGTCAAAGCACAAAAGCTATTAGAGCGTGCTGCCGAGCAGGACTTGGATGCGGCGCAATATGCGTTGGGCAAGCTGCATCTCTCCGACGATACCGACATTCACGATTCTGCCAAGGGCATCTATTGGCTGAAACGCTCGGCGGACAACGGCAACGATTTCGCCGCCTACCGGTTGGGTAAGGAATATCTCAGCGGCAAAAATGTGTCAAAAGACACTTCGACTGCGGCGGAATATCTGCGGCAGGCCGCGAACAATGGAAACGCCTACGCACAGTATCTCTTGGGAAAGCTGACCCTCATGGGCGAGGGTATTCCCAAAGACATGGACGCTGCCTACGAATGGTTCGTGGCGGCGCGGGATAACGGCCATGCCTACGCGGAATTTTTCATGAAACGCATGGAGCGCGGCGAACAGGAGCCGCCCTCCATCCTGTTGTCAGCCACCCGGCTGATCTACCACATGGGCAATATCTTTCGGGACAACGCCCCGGCTCCCGCTGCCAACGGCGTTCAAATCGACCGCAAGCGGCTGGCACAGATGCGGCAAAAGCGCATCGCCCTCGGTCACAAGCCGGACGACCATGAACTCGAACCGCAGGGATATACGATGCAGTTCCATTGATTCACTAAACGCAAAAGGCAATGCAAATCGCGCATATTTTGCGCCGCTGAAAACAATAGGACCCTTTCAAAAACGCACCGCTGTAAATAAAGATGATTCTCGAAAAAGTAATAGCTTTCCTGCCAGAATTGTGGTATGTATGTTGGCTACCAAAGGAGGGGTCACCATGTACGACTACATGAAAGCCTTGCAGGAACGATTCGACGAAAAGCAGCCGGAGCACCACCTCGTCTACGCCGTCCAATCCGCCCGTGAGGGCCTGCGCGATGGCATAGATGCCGAAAGCCGCAGAAAACTGCTTCGGCTGCTGGACGCACAGAACGCGTTGCTGGTCGAAGCCAAGTTGATGAGCTTCACGGCGGGCTTCAAGCTGGCGGCCGGTATCGCCGGAGAGCTGGGAACGCCCTTCTCCTTCGATGCCGACGAGGAAGAAAAAGCAAAGGAGATGATCACGAATGGCTAAAAAACGCGCCAACGGCGAGGGCAACATTCGCAAACGGTCTGACGGGCGTTGGGAGGGGCGCTACACAGCAGGCTATCACCCCGAGACAGGAAAGCGCATCATCAAAAACGTGCTGGGTAAGACGCAGGCGGAATGCAAGGCGAAGCTCAGTGCCGCAATGGAGGCTACCAGAGGAATCGATGTCAGCCGCGCTGATGAGTACACGGTAGCAACTTGGCTGCGAAGCTGGTACGACATTTACGCCAAGCCAAACATAAGAGTTGCCACGGCAGACCGCTACCAACTGATGATCGAGCAGTACACGATTCCCCGCATCGGCAATATCAAGCTCACCAAGCTGACTGCCCATGATCTGCAAAAGCTCTACAAGGAGCTGATGGAAAACGGTCGTATCGACCGCAAGAGCGGTCATGGCAATCCGGGGCTCAGCAGCACGACCGTCCGCAGCCTACATCTGATGCTGCACAACGCCTTCGAGCGAGCGGTCAAGGAGCGCCTGATTTCACGCAATCCGACCGAGGACTGCATCGCACCGAAAGTGCAAAAAATCGAAATGCAGATTCTTCCACCGGTGCATATAAAGGATTATCTGGATGCCGCTGACAGGAGAGGACTGCTCCCCATGTTCTATTTGGAGCTGGTCAGCGGACTGCGCAAAGGTGAGCTCACTGCCCTCCTCTGGTCCGACCTCGACATCCAGAACCGCACCATATCCGTCAGCAAGCAATATGTCAAGAACCCAAACGGTGAGTTAGCATTGACCAGACCGAAAACGGAGACCTCGGTCCGCAAGGTCAGCATACCGCAAGAAGCCGTTGACCTCCTCGTAGCGGAACATAATAAGCATCCTGACAATCCCTACATGTTCCCCTCACCGGTCACGGGTGAGATGTACTACCCAGACTCCGTCGTAAATCTGCACAAGAAGATCCTGAAGGACGCTGGGCTGCCGCACATCAGATTTCACGACCTCAGACACACCTTCGCAACGCTGGCACTGCAAAATGGGGTGGACGTCAAAACCGTCAGCAGTATGCTCGGCCACTATGACGCCGGATTCACTCTCCGCACCTACACCCACGCTACGAGGCAGAAGCAGGACGAAGCCGCACAAACGATGGGCAGCTTCATGGCGCAGGTCATGTAAGCAGAAAAAAGGCGCAAAAATACCGGAGAGAAGGCAAAGCCTCCTCTCCGGTGCTCTTTGGCTCTTTCCGCACATTTCGTTGTGTGGGTCACGGTGTGGGTCAGGCGGTTGACCCACATTTTGACCCACGCCTAAAAGTGCATTTTTATAACGAAAAACACCTGAAATCCGAAGATTTCAGGTGTTTTTTGGAGCTGCTGGGCAGATTCGAACTGCCGACCTCATCCTTACCAAAGCACCAATCTAATATCACATAAGCCGTTATAGATGCATTTTAACAGCTTCCGTGCCCCAGAGCGCACTTTTTTCAATGCTCTCTATTGCACCAAGCGCACAGCGCTTCATCAACTGTTCTGTTGTGTTTCCTAATTCGTTTAGCAGGGTTTTTAGCATCTAAATACTTCTAAACATTCCTTTAGCACAGGATGAGATTCTTTCCATCTGTCAAAAATAACAGGAGATTTTATATGAAAAACTACCAGCTTGAACTCAGGCAGATTGTAGATTTTCCTCGCTGCCGAATCTATCGAGAATTCGTACAGGACCTACTCGCAGACCGGAGCATTCGCACAGGCGGATGCTCCGGTCTTTTTTATTTTGTAGTTCTTTGCTCCTATGCCAACTTCAGATCCTCGTATCGGCGCATAGACGGGATCTCATACACTGTCTATCCAGGAGAATGGGTTTGCTCCATCGCCGACGTCACAGAATGGTTCCGTGTGCGCTTTCACTATCAGGCATTTGCAATCCTAAAATCCTTGCAGGACCGACAGCTCATTACATTTACCCGTCTTGGCCGTGGGCATATTGTAAAGTTCTCCATTACGGACTGGAGACGCAATAATACCGCACTCGATTATAACTGCCCCTGCCAAAAAGACTCCGGCTTTTTCTTCATCCCTATTTCAACAGCAACGGAGTTGATTTCTGCGGGACGCGCATCCGAGATGGATGTCATTCTGGATCTTTGGATTTCTGCAATTTATAAGGATCAGCAAGTACGCGGCTCTGAGATCGGGCCAGTCGCGTATTTCAGGAACGGCACCGGGAGTCCGCTCGTCAATTACAGTGAATTATCTAAGCGTTGGGGTATCTCCCGCTCGAGCGTGGGTCGGCTACTTAAAAAGCTGGCTGATCTTGATTATCTTTCACTGCTGACTTTTCCAGGCCGCAGCGGAACGGTAATTTACCTAAAGAATTATCTCTCAACCATGTTCCAAATTTCAGACGTTATGATAGACAAGGAGGAGGTTGCTATGTGTCTGAACCTTCACGTATCTGTGCCGGATACCATTCCGCCAGAGTCCGGTCCAATTTCTGATGAGCAGATTTGCGTTTCAACAGAGCTTCCCAGCGTTTCAAAATCTCACATGCTGTATTTCGTTCGAAAAGTGCTGCAAACCCTTGAAGCGCAAGGCATTTCCTGCCTTTCGTGCCCAAAATCCAAATATATGTTATATCCATTATCCGACGACTGCACGGTAGGAATAGAGAAAGGCACTATCTCAGCAGGCCTGACGATCTGCTGCAGTACCGGCAGTCCGTTATATCGATTCGAAATGACTATCACCCCAAATGCTGAATAGGAAGGAGCGTGCAGCAATGGCAAGAAAGATGCCTGAAAAGCGTCCGGAGGAGGATAATCGTTATCACGACACTTGGAAGCTACTCAAGAAGTACCGAGATGTAACATGGAGTCTGGAAGTTTCTGTTCGACAAGTAAAAAATCAGTTTCGCATCGACTACGATTGCAGCATTGAAGATTTTTTAGACTCTATTTATATGGCTGGGGCAGATCTGGGTGGAACCATCATCGAAGATCACGCCAAGTGTATTGAGCGTAGCTACAAAATGCTGACGCTGCTTGAAAACGCCGTCAATCTTCTTCGTACCCGTCACAAAAACGGAGAGGTCTACTACTGGATCCTGTATTACTCATTCTTGTCTCCGCAAAAGCTAAAAAATGTCGATGAGATTATCGAAGTGCTCCGGCCTCATATTCGAGACACCAGTTCCAGCACGTATTATCGCCTGCGGAAAGAAGCTGTAACAGCACTGAGTTCTGTGCTCTGGGGATTTTCGTCTCGAGATATGCTAAATACACTATCTACTTTTTTTCCAAACGATCCAAGCGAATCGTAATTGCTCTTATGTGATCACTAAAATGTGATACGCCTCATCATCAAGTCCCACAACTTTTCACAGCAATACATCGCGCAACTCTTTACCCTTTCAATTTCGGTGTAAAATTTTACTCTGTGGAGTTGACTTTCTCTTTTTCGCGTTGTATATTATCTGTACAAAAGGCTCTGTCAAAAGGAGGTGTTTGAGAAATACTACTAAATTCTCTCGCATGAGAGCCATCCACACTAATAAGCGAAGTGAGAAAGGAGGTTACCATGAAGGTTTCTAAGCATAAATCACCTTCCTCCAAGGGGGATCGCCTACATAGATGGGAGAGGCTGGTTGGCATAGTACGCTGGTCAGTAGAACACCAGGTCCCGCAGACTATTATCAAGCTCATCATGTGGCTTGGAGATCTCTTTTTGGGAAACTGATGCCCATACCGCTCACACCCCAGCCTTGTTGGGGTGTGGGGTGTGAGTAGTATGGTCGCTTGAAACCTTATAATTGATATATGCACAATCTAATTTCTAGCCCAGATATTATACCATATCAGGAGGTGCAACACGTGACTAACGAAAAAAGCATATGCAAAGTCTTACGATTACTTAGAATAGCTAACGACCTATCAATCAAAGAACTTTCAGACAAATCCGGAATTTCAGTATCATATATTACCGATATCGAAAAGGGTGTCAAGTCAAAGCCATCAATGGATATAATCGGAAAATATAGCAAGGCGCTAGGAATCAGCAAATCTACTATCATGTTTTTTGAGGAAGAATTTAGTGGTCAAAATAGTAGTTATCAAACAATGTTGCTAAATATATTAAATAAAATTGCAACATAATCCCCGTACTGCATTTGAAGCAATAAACATCCATACATCAGTATAATTGATTTTAAATGTGAAGCTGAATCTTTTGTTTCGTCCTTTACACACGTTATCTTGTTTTGGTAAAAGCAAATTGATACTTTCTTCTTGATTTTATATTGGGAGAAAATTGGGAATGTTTTGCTATTGAATGCAAAATCCTCATATGTTAGACTAAGTACACTCAAAACTATAAACAAATAGAAAGCAACCGCAAAATGGCATCACCTATGGTGGTGCCATTTTTGCAGTCAACTTGACGCAGCATCCAGGTAACACCGGATGCTGCGTCTTGCTTTCAGCGCTCAACAAGGAGGTAACGCATTTGAATCACAAGCACCCTTTTCCCTGCAATGAGAAAAAACTGCACTTTAACATCGGCCACGGGTTATATGCAGCATTTATAACCACCACTCTGTCAGCCTCGCTCTGTATGTCGGTATCCGCCGCAACGGTTTGGGAGAAGGCCAGCGAGATCATGAAGGATGTTTATACGCAGATCCTCGGCATCTCCACGATTGCAGCCATCGTTACGGCCGCAGTCGCACTGCTGATGATGAATTTCTCCCGCAGCGGCCGAACCGTCGATGAAAGCCGGGCATGGCTCAAGCGAATCATTATCACTTGGGCCGTGCTGAATGGCCTTGGCTTCATTATGAGCTATGTTACGCCCTTCTTCAGCGGCGGGCAGTGGACCGCCCCGTAAAAGCCATGGGAATTTTAGA
>PPYE01319827.1_pt1 | contig 51900 bp, 41 predicted proteins | sample 1559881 | NCBI WGS metagenome assembly PPYE01 (sample SAMN08240022, study PRJNA423297) | Human gut metagenome, whole genome shotgun sequencing project.
AACCTAGAGACATACCCTTTAAGTAAAGGAAGTTATATTGTTTTTAAAATTAGAAATAAAAATAATATAATCAATGAAATGATAAAAATGTTCGACTATCTTTTCAATGAAATAGAAAAAGAAATTAATATCTACAACGAATATTGGGGAGATTTCTGTCTGGATGTATGGGATGTCAGGTCAGATAACTACAATTATGATGAAGCTTCTTTATCTAAAGAGACAAAAGAATATATGAATATGCTAAAGGCTTCTGGCATCGAAAATGACTTTATTGGTAGTTGTAAATGTAAAGATTGGAAAAGCTTCCTGAATATAATATTAAATTGTATTGTTAAGCACATTGCTCCTTATAGTCCTGTTTTATACAGTCCTGTTAGCAATTTCTTTTTTTATTTTCATTATACCGGAGAAATTGGTTTATATTATAAAATAAAGAATGAAGTATTGGAAAAAATAATAAATAAGTGGAATCATTACATCATAGATGAAAATCAACACATTTACAATTAGTAAAAATGGTATAGAAATACCTCCTTTAAATTAAAAAACAAATGGATACACAGAAAATGAAAATTGCGTAAAGGTCGAATTTTATGAGATGAACGATGTATTTTAGATATCATTTAATCTTAACTTTGGCATTATTGCACAAGAAAATATTCTAACTGCAAAACGTTGAAAAAATGATCAGGATCTAATCAATTTTTAGAAAAAGTGGAAAGGGTTAAGAGATGCTATAGATTTGAATCCTTATTTTATTAAGATCAATTCGACAGGAGGTATTATAAAAATAACAGCGAAAGATTTTGAGTTCGCTAAATTATAAGATATTTGTCAAAAGTATATTTAGCATAAAACTCTTTTAATATTTTTCCAAATAAAATTATATGAACAAGCTCTATCCGAACTATATAAAAATGATATGGGCAATTTTGAAACACTTGTAAGTAAGATGTCTGATATTAATAAGTTAGACAAGCTAAAAAGGAGTCTAGCATTTTATGCAGTGACTGAAAAGAATATTGAAGCATTGAAAATATTGCTGAACAAAAACGCAAATATCAATTTACACGATAGCAATGGTTGGACCTTACTCCATTTTGCTGCTGACAGATATCTTGTTGATATAACCAGATTATTAATACAACAAGGATCTGAAATTAATGCGAAAGATGCTTATGGTAATAATGTTATTCTAAGAGCTACATACGCTTCATGAGGAAGAGGAGAAATTACAGAATTATTACTGGAAGCAGGTGCAGATCCGCTTATGGAGAATAATTATGGAAGCAGTGCTATATCATTATCCGAGATGGTTACAAACTATTATTAAAAGCCATTATTTAAAGATTATTTTCAATAAAATATTTGAATAAAGACTGTATCATTACAATCGGAGAAACCTTTTTTAGGCACTCATTAATTTTTGTTAGATTCTTTATATTCAAATATTTATGAAGGTTTTATCTTGAATCTATCAGAATTCAATAATATACAGAATTATGTGAAAGCAATTTTCTGCTTTGTTATTTAAGAAAAATCCTAAAAAACTAATAACATTAATAGAAAAAAATCCTCCTGATACTACACAGAAAAAGTATAGGTCAAATGGAAATGTTCAAAAAGAATTTAATAAAGCACATCCTAAAACAAGAATCCGAATGGTATGAAAAATCATATTCATGATTTTGATTTATTTTGAAAAATATGAAATACAAAGAAGTAATTATAGAGGAAGATTTGAGCATATATGATTCACAAATGAAGAAAATAAATATGTATAAAAATGATAACCACATTATTTTTATAGAAGTATTTATTGAATTAACTTATCCAAAACATACATTTCTGAAATTAATTTTTGAAGATGTAATTGAGTATAGTTTTTACTGGAGTGAAGAATATGATTTTTACATTATTGAATCCTATAAATTATTGAGAAGCGAAGACTTAACATATTACTGTTCGTTGGATCCGGCAGATACAAGCAGTTTTATATCTGAAAACGATAGTGCAATTATTAGAAGCAAAAATTTAAAAGCTTACTATTATTCAAATAAAGAATTAACAAATAAAAAAGAAATAAAATTTGGCATATAAGCAAAATATGTTAGACACAAATCATAAAAGATACAGGCTTTGAAATCTCAACTTATAATGTATCTTTTATTATGCAACAAAATAACACAAAAATAAATAAACCTTCAATTGAAGAAAAGTTTGAAATAATAAGTTAATAAAATGACTAAAGAAGAAAATAGAATAATTGAAGCAAGTAAACCTTACCTTCAAAAATTCATTGAGGAAATGAAAGGGTTTTATCCCTTTGCAATGATGATGGACAAAACTGGAGAAATAAATCCATTGTATCCGGAAATAGAGGAGACTTTACCTGACCCTGAGTATCTAATTAATTTATACGAAAAGGGGGTATATAAAGAATATTCAAAAAAAGACAATATCTACATCTTATCCGTCATCTGTGTAGATATTTTCATTCACACAATATCCAACACTAAAGATAATGCCATTGAATTCGGATTTTTATCTCCTACATATCAAATTAAATACCAATTAATATATGAGATCGATAGAAACAATAAAGTGATATTTAAAAATTGGAATAAATAATTTTATTAACACAACATTCAACATATCTACAAATTAATATCAAATCAAAAATCACAATGCTCCCTTATATACAAAGCTTCATCAAAGCAATCGAGAAAAGAAACACTTTAGTTTATGAAATAATATTGAATGAAAAAAATGATCTGAATTTTAATAATCACATATCAGATATTCCCGAAAGTATTACGAACTTTTATCTCACCATCAACTCCATAAAAATTTCTTCACCTAGGTATTTTGAGATTTTACCTGTTCAGGAGCTTAAGATTATAAACCAAAAGTATTTGTTGTTCTCTTACATTGATGAGACAAATAAAATAGCTTTTGACACATCTTATAAAAATTCAGCTAATGAATGGGACATAGTGAATATAGAAAGCGATTTTGTCATTACTAAAACATTGGCTGGTTATATCACTAATAAATCATTAGCATGGATTGATAGAGGAAGGAAGATCTGGAAAGAAGAATTACACGATATTTAAGAGTTTTATAAACATTGCTAATACATTAATCAGTCTAAAAGCGATATGGAAGAAAGAAAATATAATCTGAATCATAAAGAATTTGAAAACGTAATCTCACTCACTCCAGAAAAAAGATACATTTATTTCATAAAGAAAGTTGCAGATTGGGAGTTTATGTATACTCTTGTAAATGAAGATGGTGAATATGCTATTTCAATAGTAAATAATCATTTATTAATCCCATTCTGGAGTTTTCCAGAATATGCCGAATATTGTAAAATAAACAAATGGGAGAACTACATTATTAAAAAAATTTCATTGGAATATTTCGAGAATAAACTTATGGATTTAATAATTAAAGAAAAGTATCTTGTTAATGTGTTTCCTGTTTTAGAGAAAACAGGGTTTATAGTTACTCTGGAAGAATTTACAAGGGATTTAAGCGAAGAATTGGATAAATATTAATGACTATAAAAGATAAAGAGGTTATTCGATGTTGCTGGTAGGTTCACTTTCGAAAAGTCTTCTTTCAAGTAACGATATAAAGATTCATGTATTATCCATGGGGATGTCTAAAAAATCACTTGTCACTATAGATTCGGTCTCTCATCTGTTCTTTTACAACTTACAGAGGAGATCCCGGGTCAAGCCCGGGATGACAAATCTAATTTTTGCACATTCCTACAATAAAGCTCTTTCAACTAAAATGACGAAGAAATACCAATTACAACGATGATGGATAAAAGTGGTAATATAAACGCTTCCTACCTTGAAACAGAGTAAAACTACGACCAATCAGTAATCGAATGAAATATCTGCCGGAAATAATCAAAACATATAATTCCAATTAAAAACCAGATTTCCAAAAACCCATATCTTACTTATTTTTCAATTTTACCCTCATAATCTCACTCCCAAACCTATCACGCTATTTTTCAAGCCATTACCCCATGAGACCAGCCTCATTTTACCCTCATTCCTACCCTCACTTCTCTCACAATCCCTCGCCTTTCATATACACCACATGCGTCCTCCTCCCACTCTTTACCAAGCACTTATCTGTTACCAACTGTTTCAGACTCCTCAGGGCCTTACTTTTCAAAAATCCCGTTATCCGGCAATATTCGCTACAGGTAATAAACGAATGATCTTCCAAATAAGCTCTCAGACGCTGCCTGCACTCTTCATCCGTAATAGAAGAAGATTTACTGAATCCGGTGGATGAGCGCACCAGGTTGCCTTTCGCCTTTTTCTTAAAAGAGGCCGTAGCCCGGAAATTTACATTGTCAAAAGAGACGGAAGGGGAACGTATCTCTTTTTTATCCGTCACCGGGCGGGACTTCAGGCGGACTGAAAAATATCCGATATTGCCCAATTTTACTTCATAACCATCTTTCAGGTAATCGGCAATTTTATCTTCAAGTGAAACAAGCAGTCCTTCTATATCACCCGGGGTAAAGGTAGACGAATAAGATAAGTCTTTTACTATCTTTTCCGTATCTATAGTTCCTTTGGAAACGATGCGGGGATGCAGCATACCGGGTTCGTCACTTTCACTGCTTTTAGGGTTCTTTCTGAAATCATATTCTGCTGCCATAACTGTTTTTATGTCTTTATTAAGGTGTTTTTTATTGTGATATTATTATTTTTTCTACTTTCTTCAACTCTTTTTTCCTGTCATATTATCTTCTTTTTTCCGTATAGTTATTCCGGTTCACACACGTGAAGTATATAGTTCACAGGCGTGAACCGCACACTTCACAAGTGTGAATTACACGGTTCACGCCTGTGAAGCAGACTAAACATACGGACAAAATTATTTAACCGTAAGGAGTATGTTGTTAGTTGCCCTTATCCAACTATCTAATTCTCAGCAAAAAGCTGTAAAATCAGTAGATGAAACAGCGCAAATATAAGGAATTAACTATTCAGGTACAAATTATGAAGTATCAATAAATCAGGAAAAATAAAATAGAAATGAGCATACATAAATATTGCTTACAAGCTACAGTGCTTGCATTATCTGGTAATTATATATACTTTTATACAGCAAATAATATTAAACAAAATGAAAGTCACACTACTAAAAACTAAGGGAAAAAGAAAAACACTTACGGGCATCGAACTAGCTGCACTTATAGAAATCATGACACATACGGTTAATGAAGCGGAATCTGACTGGAAAGAAACGGAACCCGAATCCCGAGTTCTTTTCGCAGGGAGTTTCCGCAACCGGGCCGGCATGCAGGAGATGATTGCTTATAACGGTATTATAATGCTGAATGTGAACAGTCTTAGCGGACACAGAGAAGCTACACTGGTAAAACAACAGGCAGCAGACATGCCGCAGACCTTGGCCGCATTCAGTGGAAAAGACGGGAAAAACGTTGTTATACTTTCCACTTTTGTAAGGCCGGACGGAAGTTTACCGCAAACACCCGGAGAAATTGAGATTTTTCACGCACATGCTTACCGGATGGCTGTAAAATGTTATCAGCCGCAATTATTCCGTAAGATAGAGGTAAAGGAAACACCACCGGAAGCAGAGTGCCTGCTAAGTTACGATCCGGATGCATATTTCGAACCGGATGCCCTGCCTTTCCGCCTAAGACAGCCCCTGAGTATGCCAGAAGAAACGTGTTATGAAGAGAAAACGGAAGAAGAGGGTTTTCATGAATCACATTTATTAGAAGGCTACAGCGACCTGAAAGCTTTCTCTCTACTTTATGATACTTCTTATTATGAGGCCCGGCAGTCCTGCGGGGAAGATACCGGAACGGAAAAGGATAATAAGCCTTTTCTTATACGGCTGGCATCCAACTGTTTTCACTCCGGCATACCGGAAGAGGAGGCTGTGAGATGGACTATGTTTTACCTTAACCGCGAAGCTACCGAACAAGAAATAAGACTTACATTCCGCAATGTATACCAGTCGGCAGACGGATTTGGAAAAAAATCATGCATCCCGGCCGATCAGTTATTGTCTATCCGCACTCATGAGTTTATGAAACGCCGTTATCAATTCAGGTTCAACACTTTGACTTCGGATGTGGAATACCGCGAACGCCATAGTTTTAATTTCGCTTTCCGCCCGATAAGCAACCGGGTGCTGAACAGTATCGCACTGAATGCGCAGACCGAAGGACTCCAACTTTGGGACAGGGATGTAAAGAGATATGTCTACTCAGACAGAGTTCCGGTATATTACCCCATATTCGATTACCTCAGCGGACTCCCGAAATGGGACAAACGTGACCAGATACGCGAACTGGCAGACACCGTTCCGTGTGATAACCCTCATTGGCGGGATCTTTTTTATCGTTGGTTCCTGAGTATGGTTGCTCACTGGCGTCGGCCCGACAGGCAATATGCCAACAGCACTTCGCCGATACTGGTAGGGCCGCAGGGATGTGGCAAGTCTACGTTTTGCCGCAATTTACTGCCCCCTGAGTTAAGGATGTATTATACAGACAGTATCGATTTCAGCCGGAAACGTGATGCCGAAATGTATCTCAACCGTTTTGCACTGATTAATATGGATGAGTTTGACCAGATTAGTGTTTCACAACAAGGTTTTTTAAAGCATATTTTACAAAAACCTGTGGTGAATATTCGCAAACCTCACCAGGCAGCCGTGCAAGAGTTGACACGTATTGCGTCTTTTATCGGTACGAGCAATCACATGGATCTTCTGAGCGACACTACAGGCAACCGTCGTTTTATCTGTGTAGAGATAACAGGAACTATCAGCCGGAATAAAAAGATTATTTACGATCAGCTTTATGCACAAGCCATTCATGCCCTGGATAATAATGAGCGCTATTGGTTTACAGAGATAGAAGAGGCTCTGCTGCATAAGAATAACAGTGCTTTCGAACAAATGCCCGCCATAGAACAGCTATTTCATCAACACTACCGGGCAGCAAAACCTGATGAGGCTTATGAGGAACTTCTTGCTGTGGAAATACTCGACCGGTTGCAAAAGAAAAGTGGGATCAAGATATCTCAATCAAAGATAGGTTACTTCGGCAGATGTCTGGTGAAGAATAAAATACCAATGAGAAGGGCATCAAGAGGGGTATTTTACAAAATAGTGGAAAGGAAATAGTGAGAGCATGAGAGTAAAAGTGAGGGCAAAAAGGTTTGCTCTCATTAGCTTTATATCTTATTTTCAAAAAGTTACAGCATTTAATGAGAGAATGAGAGAACAAATTAAATTATATAACGCTACTGCTTATACTCATCTATGCAAATCCTGCATATTAGTAATTTTAAATCTTTGCATTGATACAGAACATCAGCCTCGACTTAATATTGTCCATACAGTAATACACTTGTCATCCCGGACTTGATCCGGGATCTCTTGCTTTTTCGCCTCAATACCGCTTACGCAGTAACAATAATAATTTATTTAATAGACAGGTCTACTCCGTACGAAAGGTATCTAACAAATAATTTCGGGATTATTTTCTGAAATAAAGTAAATTGTAAATTTATGGATTAAGGCAAGCTCTTTCCTTCAACTTTTCAATAATGTTTTCTTCCGTAAGATTTAGAATAAGTAATATCAAAAATACAACACCTCTTCCCCATTCGACCCGGCAAACTCCCTCAATAGCATTTGCATGTAGTCTACAGCCTCCTGTAACCCTTCTTTCCCACTATATCCATTTATTATTGCCAGCAGATGAGTTGTGTTAATATCCAATTTAGTACGCTCATTATCACTTGTCGGTGTTCCTATTCCACCCAAAGCATCCCGGTAAACAGGCATATACTCGATATTTAACTCTCCCCTTCCGATTGCTTCATAAGGTTCACCGGCTTTCCCAATACCGAGTGTCAAATCGTTTCCCGATATTTTATCCGCATCAAATCCCCCGATGGAATAACCTGTATGAATGGAAACGAGATTGATCAGGTCTACCAAAGTATCTATCTGATACAACGGGATTCCCCTTAATATACGCCGACAAAGAGCTTCTCCGGAAGGGCGGTAACGACTGGGGTCTTTTCCGCATTTCTTATAAGCAGCCCGTGTTGCCTGTATGGCAGGCATATCTTTAATAGAATCAACCGTATACTTATTTCTGTAATTAACCGTATACTCGTCTATCTTCCTCCATAGATCAGCGTTATAATGAGAATTCTTAACTTTAGCATAAACTGCCGCCCCGGCAAAGTCAGGACAGGCTTTTTTAATTTCTTCGGATACTTGAACGGTAAACATTATTTTCAGAATTAAATAGTTATGATTTTATTAAATAGGATAATAAGATAAGCACAAAGCCTTTCTTTACAATAACATAATTCCTGAAAGAATCCTTCCGGAATTTATACCCAATCTTCTTGCAGAGAAAAACTGTTTATGATTCTGATACGTGCAAATCCCTGCAAGTTCAATATTAGAAGGTAAAATACCTGAATCCAGTAACTGCAAGCGATTGGCTTCCCATAAATCTATGTGCCACTTCCCTGTCTTAATGTTCCGGGAAGAAATAGCGTCCATACGAAACTTCTCGTCAAAAAAAGTTTGATACACTTCATCACCGACTTCAAAATTTGTCAATGAAATAGAAGGCCCTATAGTTGCAATAACATCTGATGGATTAGTATTATATCTCTTTTGCATAGATTCTATCGCTTTCTCAGCAATTCTCTTCACTGTCCCTCTCCACCCTGCATGAATAGCAGCAATGACGTTTTTTCGGGTATCATACAGTAAAAGAGGAACACAATCTGCTGTAGAAATACATAGACAGTAGCCGGATTGATCTGTAATTAATGCATCTACACCTTGTAAATGTTGCGATCTTTCTTCCGGAGCAAGTCTTAGATAACCGTTATCTATAACAGCAATCTCTGTTCCATGTATCTGATAGGGGATAAGTAACCGATCAGCAGACAGATTGAAAGCATTACAGAGTTTTTGCTGATTCTTTAATACGGAATCTTTATTATCACCGGAGTAAAGGGTGCAATTAAAGCTTTCGTAATTACCCTCACTTACTCCACCCTGACGTGTGGTCACAAAATGAGAAATGTTGGAATATGAACTTAAAAGTTTATATCCCAACATATTATTATCTTTTGTAATGGAAATCATTTAAACCTGAAGTTTATCGGTTCTACTTTTCAATCATCCCACTCCTCTTCTTCGTATTCATAATCAAGATCATCATCGTCGTCCTGTTCATACTCATAGGTGAATTCTTCATCTTCGCCTTCATCCTCAAGCTCTTTTCGAAGACGGGAAATATCTTTCGGACGGTGTACGATGGTATCTGTAGAATTGCTTTCGATCCGGTTGCTTTCCTTATTCAGTTCTACCCAAAGGATGTCTTTCAACGCAGAAATACCAAAACCGGTAACAGAGGAAATGAAAACATGCGGTATGGAAGGCAGAGTTTTTTCGATCTCTTCCATTAGTTCTTCATCCAGCATATCACTTTTGGTAATTGCCAAAACACGCTGTTTGTCCAGCATTTCAGGATTGAACTGTGTCAGTTCGTTGAGTAATATCTCATATTCTTCTGCAATCTCATTACTATCTGCCGGAACCATAAACAGCAATAAAGAGTTACGCTCTATATGCCGAAGGAAACGTAGCCCCAGCCCTTTCCCTTCACTGGCACCTTCAATAATTCCGGGGATATCTGCCATTACGAAAGATTTTCCATCCCGGTAAGATACAATGCCAAGATTAGGTTCCAGTGTGGTAAACGGATAATCTGCAATCTTTGGTTTTGCAGCAGAAACAACAGAAAGTAATGTAGATTTTCCTGCATTCGGGAGTCCTACCAATCCGACATCTGCCAATAGCTTCAACTCAAGAATTACAGTTAGTTCCTGCATCGGCTCTCCCGGTTGCGCGAAACGTGGGGCCTGACGGGTAGCAGTACGAAAATGCCAGTTACCCAAACCGCCGCGTCCGCCTTTCAGTAAAACAACTTCCTGCTCATGCTCCGTAATATCACAAACATATTCACCCGTTTCGGCATTATATACAACCGTACCGCAAGGTACCTCGATTATCTTATTTTCGCCATCTTTGCCAAAACTACGTGACTTTCCTCCGTTGCCGCCATGCCCGGCAAACACATGCCGCTCGTATTTAAGGTGGAGAAGTGTCCAATAATTGCGATTACCCCGAAGAATTACATCGCCTCCTTTTCCACCGTCGCCTCCATCAGGACCACCGTTAGGAATATATTTCTCACGCCTCATGTGTGTAGAACCTCTCCCACCTTTTCCGGAACGGCAGTATATTTTTACGTAATCAACAAAATTGGATTCAGCCATATTGCTTTTTATTTAGCGTTCAATTAATAGTACCAATCAATAGTTAAAGGAGTTATCTCCCGAACCAGCTACTTAACTCCTAAGGAGCAAAGCGACTGATAACTACTATTAACTACCTTAACTACTACTATTTATCACTTCCTGCAAGCTTCGATAGCTTCTACTATACTAGTAAAGGTATCCTCCATGCTTGCATGTCCGTTTATATATTGATACTTTCCTTCTTTCTTATAAAACTCTTTTAAAGGAGCTGTCTGAGTGTTGTAAACCACCAACCGCTTCTTTATCGTTTCCAGATTATCATCTGCACGGCCGGATTGTTCGCCTCTTCTCAACAGACGTGAAATCAATTCTTCTTCCGGTACATCCAGATCGATCATTACAGTGATATCCTGTCCTCTTTCATTCAGCATCTTTTTTAATGCTTCTGCCTGTGGAATTGTTCTGGGATATCCATCAAAAATAACTCCATTGCTACCTTCAAATGAATCCAATTCATTTGCCAGGATATCAATTATTAATTCATCAGGTATCAACTGTCCCTGACTAATATATTCATCGGCAACTTTACCTAGTTCTGTTTGTTTTGCGATTTCCGCCCGAAGTACTTCTCCGGTTGAAATATGGTTTACACCAAATTTTTCAACAATACGTTCACTTTGTGTTCCCTTTCCCGAACCGGGAGCACCAAAAATAACAATGTTCAACATCTTAATATATCGATTTAACTATTTTTCTTTTACCCTGACTAATAATCTCTATCAGTCTACTACTGTATATATGTCGCGGTAGTTGCGACCATATCCGTCATAATCCAATCCGTATCCTACAATAAAATCATTAGGAATATCCATTGCCCGGTAGTTAATATCAAGCTCAACCTTTAGTTTATCCGGTTTTACCAGTAATGTTGCAATCAACACCTCTCCTGGTGAGTGCAACTTTAAATCATCGATGAGTTTTTTCATGGTGAAGCCCGTATCCACAATGTCTTCGATAATAACCACAGTTCTGTCTTTGATATCTTCCGACAGACCTATAACTTCTTTTATTACACCGGTAGAAGAATCGCCCTGATAAGAGGCTAATTTTATAAATGATACTTCGCAGGCAATATCGATATTGCGTATCAAATCTGCAGCAAACATAAATGCACCATTAAGAATACTCAGGAAGATCGGATTTTTACCTTTCAAGTCTGTGTTTATCTCGTGCGCAACCCGGATTATTTCTTTTTGTATCTTCTCTTCCGGAATAGATATTGTGAATTCCTTATCTTTAATCTTAATAGTTTCCATCAAATAAATGATTTTTATGGGGCAAAAGTAGTACTTTTAAAGAAAAGAAATGCAAATAAAGATATGGTTTTTATTGTTAAAAGATGGGAGAAACAATATATGAAGAGAAAAGTGTAAACTAATATGCCTTATTGCAAGTTGGAGATATCAAAAGATTTAGTTATCGAGTAACGAATTGTAAAGGAGGAGGTGGACTTTGACTAAACCATTACCTTTTTTAATTTTATACAAGGCATGAATGCCAATGTCGTAGGCTTAAACCCAGCATGGGCGTGATTTTGCATAACCGTATGCGCAGCTTACGGGCTTGGGAACGACATTTTGTCGCAGCCCCGCATGGGCATAGCCGTCAGTTTAAAAACCTGCCAGGAGCAAACCCGCCGGGAGCATTGAACCGATTGTCGCTGGGAGCGCTGAAGGCGCTTTTCGATTCTAGCCTGGGGTTTCTAACCCCAGGTATTCATAACCATATAATACTCAGGGAGTTCTGAAAGAACGATACGAGAACTTTTCTATTATCGTATAGGGCGAATCACTATTCGGTCGTTCTTTCAGAACTCCGTGGCGAGTGGCTCTTTTACCCAAGGTTAAAACCTTGGGCTAGAATCGAAAAGCGCCTTCAGCGCCCCCCCAACCGTTGACTCAGCGCTTACGGGCAGGCTATTAAACACTAAACTGACGGCTATGCCCGCATGGGGCGACATTATCATATAAGAAAGTTATAATGGCACCCCTTGCAGAGCTAAAGCGGTGTTAGATTATCTATCCGTAAGCTGCGTCCAGCATACGGTTATGCATAATTCCACGCCTGCGGTGTTATCAAATGCTTAAGCACAAGATATTCGCATTTATGCCCCGGATAAAAGATTAAGTTAGCGAAATTGAAACCCCAATCTAGCACGAAGCGGGTTTGTAGCTTTTTAAAGAATTAAGCTTCAAACCCGCCTCACAATATATACAAAAAACTACCTGCGCAGTTACACCAAATGTGAGATCAACTCTTCTTTGTCTCCGAAAAGAAGATCAATAACAGGCACTTCGATCATTGTATAGCAACCCGGTTGCTGTTTCAAAGCAGCACGTGCTACACATACTAATACCTGAGCAGTAAGGGCAGGATTATTTATGCGCATATTAAATTCAAATAATTGATTTTGCGTTTTTCCTGATACACCTTTGCGGGTAAGATTCACACCATGTCCCATATCAAGCAGGTCATCTACCGAAGGAACCTGTATTACATGTGTATCATCATTTACAAAATAGGCATCGGCTTTGATCGCAGCAGCAACATCTTCATATGTATGTCCGTCTTCCAATTCGATATAAACCATACGGCGATGGATACCTGTACCTGTAGGAATGGTCATTGATAAAGCTGCTTTTACACCTTTCACTGCTTTTACAGCTACGGTATGTCCCATACTCATACCCGGCCCGAAGTTAGTATAAGTAATTCCTTTAGGAGCGATAGCTTCAAGTAATGTACGAACCACCGAATCACTACCCGGGTCCCAGCCTGCCGCAATAATGGAAACAGCATTATGCTCTTTCGCTACTTTATCCAACGCACGGCGTAAGTCAACAATGCCCGTATGAATATCAAAGCTATCTACAGTGCAGATACCCTGAGAAAGGATTTCTTTTGCATATTTCTCTACACTCCTGGTTGGAGTACAAAGCACAGCAACGTCTACATCTTTTAATTCTTTGATATCTTTCACTACCGGATATTCATTCAACTCAGCAGGCTTATTATCAGCGCCATTACGACGAACTACACCGGCTACCTCAAAATCGGGTGCAGCTTCGAGTGCTTCTAATACATATTTTCCAATATTACCATAGCCAACAATAGCTGCTCTTATCTTTTTCATATACGTTAATTATTTTAAATGACATATTTCTATTAATCGAGCACAAAATTAAGCATTTTGAATTACATACAAAGTCTAACACATCTAATATATTAAAAAATAATCTTCTGATTCTTATTCTTTAGAGCAATAAACCTGTATATCTGTACGTTTCTAAAAAGCAAACCGTGTCTTTTGAAGTAATTAATATGTATTTTTGCATCCATTATTATACAGAAAGAATGCAAAACAAGTAAATTTAGAATACAAAACAAGTAAATTTAGAATACAAACATAATGATCGAATATATTAAAGGAAACATCACAGAAAAAAGCCCTACTATGGCGGTAGTAGAATGTAATGGTATCGGCTATGGAATTAATATTTCATTAAATACCTATTCTGCTATACAAAACCTGATTAATTGTAAACTATATATTTACGAAGCAATCCGCGAAGATGCCCATATTCTTTACGGATTCTTTGATAAACAGGAAAGAGAATTATTCCTTTTGCTGATTTCCGTTTCCGGTATCGGCGGGAACACAGCCCGAATGATCTTATCTGCACTTTCTCCCAGTGAACTAAGTAATGTGATTACTTCTGAAAATGCAACTTTACTGAAAACCGTAAAAGGTATCGGACTAAAAACAGCACAACGTATTATTGTAGACCTGAAAGACAAAATTAAATTAACCGGTACTTCCGAATCCGGTATTCCTTTTACTCCACAGGTTTCGGAAATACAAAGCGAAGCTGTCTCTGCCCTTACCATGCTCGGGTTTAATCCTGCTGCTTCACAAAAAGTGGTAATAGCAATCCTTAAAGAAGAGCCGGAAGCTACTGTAGAACAGGTTATAAAATTAGCCCTTAAGCGACTCTAATATTACAATCTATATTTACCGGGGATATCATTATTGATGAATAAACTATTCAGATATACGTTTTCATTTCTGTTGCTGCTATCAGGATTAACTGCTATAGCAACATCAGAAAATACACGTGATTCCCGGATATCACTTCCTGTCTCCGAACAAGAACCGGATTCCATAAAACCACGATATTCCGTAAGGAAAACTGTTCCGGAAACATTGGAAGATATCAAAGAAGTTCCCGTTGATTTCAAAGATCCGGATAATATCAAAACAGAGATCACCTATGATGAAAAAAACAACCAATACATCATAGGGAAGAAAGCAGGTGATCAATATATTGAAACCCCCATCTACCTGACACCGGAAGAGTATAACGAATGGAGCATGAGGAAATCCCTTGAAGCCTACTACCGATCAAAAAATAACGAACTGTTGACAAAAGAGGCTGACAAATTCAGCTTCGCCGATATGAAATTCGATATCGGTCCCGCAGAAAAGATATTCGGCCCGGGTGGTGTACAGATAAAGACACAGGGTAGTGCTGAAATTAAAATGGGAGTAAAGTATAACAAAATAGATAATCCTGCACTTCTCTCTAACCGAAGAAAAACGATTGGCTTTGACTTTGACGAAAAGATAAATATCAGCGTAAACGGTAAAGTCGGTGACAAAGTAAATCTTAATATGAATTACAACACCGACGCTACTTTTGACTTTGATACAAAGAAAATCAAATTAAAATACGAAGGGAAAGAGGATGAAATCATAAAACTGCTGGAGGCCGGTAACGTTAGTATGCCCTCTAACAACTCCCTAGTACGTGGAGCTACGACTCTTTTTGGTATAAGAGCTGATATGCAATTCGGCAAATTAAACCTTCAAACGGTAGTTTCCCAGCAGGAATCAGAATCTAAAACCGTAACATCAAAAGGTGGAGCACAGACTACTGATTTTGAACTTACGGTTGATAATTATGATGAAAATCGTCACTTTTTCCTGGCTCATTTCTTTCGTGATAATTATGATAAGAACATGAGCGAACTTCCTAATATTAAGTCAGGGATAGTTATAAAAAATATTGAAGTATGGGTTACTAATAAAAGAGGGAATTATGATAATCCACGTAATATTGTAGCATTTATGGATTTAGGAGAACGTGACAGTATATTCAATAGTACCTGGAAGCCTAATCCCCCCAATAAAAATCCTGACAATGATGCAAATACCCTTCATAATGTAATAAAAGAAAATTCTAATTTGCGCGACATTGACTTAGTTACGCAAAACATATCTAGTATCGGAAACAATATTGAAGGTGGTAGAGACTATGAAAAAATAGAAAATGCACGTCTTTTATCACCTTCAGAATACACATTAAACAAAGAATTAGGCTATATTTCTTTAAGACAAGCATTACAGTCTGATGAAGTATTGGCAGTTGCCTATGACTATACATATAAAGGAGAAGATTATCAGGTCGGAGAACTTTCTTCTCAAATCAAAAACACAAAAGAGTCTTTATTTTTAAAGTTATTAAAAAATACAGCTAACTCACCGGGTATTCCTACATGGCACTTAATGATGAAAAACGTATATTCATTAAATGCTTATCAGGTACAAAAAGATAGATTCAGGTTAAATGTTCTTTACCTGAGTGACACTACGGGAGTATATCTAAACTATATACCGGAAGGAATAATAAAGACAGAAATCCTTCTTCGCGTTATGAATCTGGATAGATTGGATACCAAGAATCAACGTAACCCAGATGGCATATTTGATTTTGTAGAAGGATATACAGTTATTCCCCAGAACGGACGAATTATTTTTCCCGTTGTAGAACCTTTCGGATCTCATTTAAGAAAACAGTTTGGTGATACTCCGGATGGAAAGATCATTGCAGAAAAATATGTTTATCAGGAATTATATGATTCAACAAAAACCGTAGCAAGACAGATTGCGGAAAAAAATAAGTTTAAATTAAAAGGACAATACAGAGCGTCGTCCGGTTCTGAAATCCGCTTAGAGGCAATGAATGTGCCACCCGGGTCTGTAAAAGTAACAGCAGGTGGGCAAACGTTGGTAGAGAATAGTGATTATACGGTTGATTATACGATGGGAGTTGTTACAATTCTCAATCAAAGTATTGTAGATGCAGGTACTCCCATTAGTGTAAATCTGGAAAGTAATACCAACTTCAGCATGCAACGAAAAACAATGCTTGGGCTGAATTTTACCTATGATTTCACAAAAGATTTTCAATTTGGAGGAACCATCATGCATTTGAAGGAAAAACCGATGACTACTAAAGTAGCTATGGGGGATGAACCCATCTCAAATACTTTATGGGGACTAAATACTTCTTTTAAAAAGCAGTCGCAATGGCTTACCAATATGATTGATAAGTTACCCCTTATCAATGCGACACAGCCATCAAACATTAGTTTCACTGCCGAGTTTGCACATCTAATACCCGGACATACTAAAGGTTTACAGGATGATGCATCTTATATTGATGATTTTGAATCTACAAAGATTGGGATAGATATTAAATATCCTTTATACTGGACTCTTTCAAGTGTGCCGAGTGATCTTCCTAAAATCATTCTCGAACGTCCAGGTTTTCAAAGCCGAGATTCTGTTGTCTCCGGTATGGACAGAGCTTTATTAAGTTGGTATAATATTGATCCTTTATTCACACGTAAAAATTCTTCTTTAACACCCGGCCATATTAAAGCAAATGCTGATGTTCTATTATCAAATCACTATGTACGTGAGATTCCTGAAAGAGAATTATTTCCAGCAAAAGAGCTCAGTCAGGGACAGCCTTCCATGCTATCTATTCTAAATTTAGCTTACTATCCGGATGAAAGGGGACCATACAACCTTGATCCGGATCTTACACCAGACGGTAAATTAAATGACCCCAAGAAGCGTTGGGGAGGTATGATGCGTAAAATAGATACAAGTGATTTTGAAGCTTCCAATATTGAGTATATTGAGTTTTGGATGCTTGATCCTTTTATTTACGACGAAAATCATAAGGGAGGAGACTTTTACATAAATCTGGGAGAAATATCTGAAGATATATTGAAAGACGGCAAAAAGTTTTTTGAGAACGGACTTCCTACCAACGATACTGACACAACCAAAACAATAAACACAGTTTGGGGACGTGTTCCAAGAGAACGTAGTATTGTATATGCCTTTGATGCAGCAGATGGAGCACGTGTTCATCAAGATGTAGGATTAAACGGGCTTTCTTCTGCAAAAGAGCGTGAATTTGGTACTTACCAAAAATACTTAAATGAAATTCAGGGAAAACTTTCACCGGAAGTTTTTGAGAAGTTTTGGAATGATCCGGCCGGAGATAATTTTCATTATTTCCGTGGAACAGACTACGATCAGCAAGAATTAGGTATACTTGAACGCTACAAATATATTAACAATACCGAAGGTAACTCAAGAGATAATAACAATTCTCCTGAAAGATATTCTACCTCAGTTAAAACGATGCCCGATATTGAAGATATTAATGAAGACAATACGCTAAACGAATTTGAAAAATACTTCCAGTATAAGATCAGCCTGAATCCTAATGACATGGTTATTGGGAAAAATAATATAACTAATATACGTACTGCAACAGCTTCGCTACGCAATGGAAGTAAAGAAGATGTTAAATGGTATCAATTCAAAATTCCTGTAAAACAACACAATGGTACAGTAGGAGGAATTAAAGATTTCAAGTCCATACGTTTCATGCGTATGTATTTAACTAATTTTGAACAGCCCGTTGTGTTGCGCTTCGCTACAATGGAACTTGTACGCGGTGAATGGCGTACTTATGAACAAGCATTAAGTAATGATTCAAAGATAAGCGGTACACTGGATATTTCAGCCGTTAATCTTGAAGAGAATGGCGATAAAGAACCTGTAAACTATGTGATGCCTCCAGGCATATCCCGCGTTATTGACCCCAGCCAACCTCAGTTACGTCAGCAAAATGAACAAGCATTGAGCTTCCAGGTAAATGATCTGGATCCGGGTGATTCACGTGCTATATATAAGAATACCGGAATGGATATGCGTCAGTATAAACGTCTTCAAATGTTTGTTCATGCTGAAGCCCTGATGGATAATGTAACCAACTTAGAGGATAATGAAATGTTTGTATTCTTACGTTTGGGATCGGACTACAAAAACAATTATTACGAATACGCAATACCTTTAAAACTAACTCCTCCGGGCCACTATACTCCCAGTACCGAAAGCGCACTTATGGTATGGCCCAAAGAGAATATGCTGGATATACCACTTTCCGTTCTTACCGAACTTAAGAAGGACAGAAATACCAGAAGAAATACTCCCGGAGAAGACGTTAGTTACGGAAAAGTTTATGAGAAATTTGATCCGTCAAAACCGGGAAGCGTAATCAGCATAATCGGCAACCCTAGTCTTGCAGAGGTAAAAACAATAATGATTGGAGTACGTAACAAATCACGCCAGACCAAATCTGCGGAAATATGGGTAAATGAGTTACGTCTTACCGAGTTTGACGAAGAAGGTGGTTGGGCTGCTCAGGGAAACTTAAACATACAGCTCTCTGATTTAGGAACGGTTAATGTTGGAGGTCATGTAGAAACTGTCGGTTTCGGTGGTCTGGAACAAAGTGTGAGTGAAAGGCGTCTGGATGATTATTACCAATACAATTTTACTACCAATTTTGAGTTGGGTAAGTTCTTCCCGGCTAAAGCAAAAGTCAGTGCTCCTATATATTTCTCTTATTCCAAAGAATTGACGAATCCGAAATATGATCCTACAAACCAGGACCTTTTATTAAAAGATGCATTGGATACTTATTTTAATAAGCACGAAAAAGATTCGATAAAACGTATTGCACAAGAAGTTACAAGTTATAAAAACTTTAGTTTAAGCAACATACGGGTTGGCATCACCAGTAAGAACCCCATGCCTTATGACCCGGCAAACTTTACGTTCGGCTATTCATTCAGTAAAAGATACAATGCCGGAAATACAACAGACTTTGAAGTGGATGAAAACTGGCAGGCTAACTTCGGGTATGCCTACTCTCCTGCCATCAAGCCATGGGAACCTTTCAAAGGAATGAAAAGTAAATCAAACTGGTTAAAGATAATCAAGGAAATAAACTTTAACTGGCTTCCTCAAAACATATCATTCAATACCGATATGTCACGCCACTATTATGAATTAAAACTTCGTGACCTCGATAACCCTGATGGAACCTCAGATATACCTTTAACTTACTCTCAGGAGTTTTTCTGGAACCGTGATTTTTCCATACGCTGGGATTTAACCAAAGCCCTACGCCTGAGTTTTGTTTCCGGAACGCAAGCTGAAATAGAAGAACCTTACCGACAGGGATACAGTCCGTATCGTGACGAATACAGTATGTGGAAAGATTCTGTAAAACATAGCATTATGAGTATGGGAAGACCATTGGATTATCGACAGAATTTTACAGGAAGTTATCAATTGCCATTAAACAAGATTCCAATTTTTGACTGGATCACCTCCGACGTAAAGTATTCTGCTATATATACATGGAACAGAGGTACTGAATTAATGAACGGAACAGCAATGAATACGATTGCCAATAACAGTTCTTTTGATGTAAACGGCAGATTGAATTTTGAAACCTTGTATAATAAAGTTCCATTCCTGAAAGAAACAAACCGCAAGTTTGCCACTAACACCCGGGCCGCAAATCGCAACCAGCGTCCTGCAAAGCCAAAGAAATTTGAACAGGAAATACAATTAAAGCCTGATACAACTGTTACTGTTTCACATAATGTAAACTCAAAACGGCCTAAAGTAACAGCGCTTACCCAAGAGGGTAAAAGATATATCTTAAAATATAAGGTACTCGATAATAATAAGATCCGTATCAATAACCTGGATTCCATTATGGTGAAGATCACCGTAGTACCCGGGCCTAAGCCGGAAGATCAGACATGGTATAAAATGGCACAATATGCCGCCAGATTTACTATGATGGTACGCAATATCAGTGTGACTTACCGAAGTACCAATGCAATGACCATACCCGGTTTTCTACCGGAAGTTGGAGATATCCTGGGACAAAAGAAGTACGATGGCTTATTCTCACCCGGATTGGATTTTGCTTTCGGATTACAGGGAACGGATTATCTTCAAAAGGCAGCCCGCAATCATTGGCTGAGCAACGATACATTAAGCAACAACCAGGCATCAACAAATGCTATGGAAGATTTACAGTTGCGTATGACATTAGAGCCATTCAGAGACTTCAAGATCGACCTGAATGCCAGTCGTATGAGAACCGACTCCAGATATATACAATATATGTATCCTAACGCAGACGGTACAATGCCGGAAACAAGGGGCGGAAACTTTAATATGACAATTATCACCATAGGTAGTGCTTTTGGAGGCGGAAATGCAAATAACGGATATCGATCCAAAACATTTGACAAGTTCCTAAATAACTTAAATATTATACAAGGCAGAATAAATGCAAAATATGAAGGAAGAACTCCTCCTTCGAAAACAAGAGCCGATGGGGCAACACAGCCTACAACATCTACACAAGGAATAAGTAAATACTCTCCGGATGTAATGATCCCGGCCTTTTTGGCAGCATATACCGGAAGGGATGCGGGTAGCTCTGTTTTAGACCTGTTCCCGGGAATTTTGTCCATGATGCCAAACTGGAGAATTACATATAGCGGACTCAGTAAACTGAGTTTCTTCAAAAAACATTTCAAAAGTTTCAATTTGAATCATTCTTACCGGAGCACTTATTCCGTAGGTTCCTTCAATACTTTCCAGACTTTCAGGAGTGTTGATGATCTGGGATATATTGAAGACGTAATTACAAAAGAATATATACCTTCGGGCATGTATGATGTCAGCAATGTATCCATCAATGAACAGTTTGGCCCGCTTATAGGGGTGGACATGACTTTTAATAATAATATTACAGCTAAGGTAGAAGTTAAGAAAACGCGTACCCTGACTTTAAGTATGGCAGCCAATCAGATTGTAGAATCCGGTTCTGATGATTACGTAATAGGATTAGGTTATAAGCTTACTAACGTTAAACTGTTTGGTGGAAACACAAAAAACAATCAAAAGAACCCGGTAAGTAACGACCTGAATTTACGTGCAGATTTCTCTTTAAGGAATCAGTCAGCCCTTTGCAGGAATATACAAGAAGAGTACACACAGGCTACAAGCGGGAACAGAGCAATTAAAATGTCATTTTCTGCTGATTATACCTTCAGCCGGCTTTTGACACTAAGGCTATATTATGACCGTCAAAAAAATGTTCCTTTGGTTAGCTCGGTTTCTTATCCGGTTACAAGTGCAGATTTCGGAGTCAGCCTCCGCTTCTCTTTAACAAGATAAAAAGATTGTTTATTCTTTGGTAATCATATAATAAGCTATTATTTTTGTTAGAAATAAATGTGATTTCCATGAATAGACGTAGTACCCTCATAGTCATCTCTTTATTATTTCTTTTAATTTCAAACTAAGAAAAGCCAACAGCATTAAGTATAAACAATACAAATTCATATAATCCCTATTATCATGAGAAATTATTTTTTCACTTTCCTGCTAATTATCCCGCTATTAGCAAATGCACAAAAGGATGACGACAGCAAATATCTGGGTGACGTAGTACCTGTGGTTGACGGAAAAGTTCTTTTTTCCAAAGAGATCAGTGCCCCTCATCTTACACAAGACCAAATTTTTAATGCACTCCTCACCTGGGCAGAATCCCGGTTTACTACAGGTAAAGACTCTTGGGGCAGGGTTCTTTTTACTGACCAGGAAAAAGGACAGATCGCATGTAAAGGAGAAGAATATCTTGTGTTCACAGCGAAAGCCTTATCTCTGGATCGTAGTCGGACGCACTATCGCCTGTCTATATTTTGCCACCCGGGAAAGTGTGACATAGAGGTAAGTAATATCTATTATATATATCCTGAGGACAACAAAGAAAGAATATTAGCTGAAGAATGGATAACCGATGAGAATACGATGAACAAAAAAAGAACAAGGCTTTATCGTAACACCGGTAAATTCCGTATTAAAACAGTAGATATGGTAGAAGAGCTTTTTGATGGAGCTCAAAAGGCTTTGGGAGTGACAACTCCAAACACTACAGTTGTCAGTTCCACACCTGTTACTATTCCAGCTATACCTGTTGCCACACCGGCTCCTTCTGTTTCCGTACAAAACATACCTGCTGCTCCTGCAACAACCGCATCCGTTGGAGATCTTCCTGGATACAAAAGAATTGACCCGGACAGAATACCTGGTAACATCATAAAACAACTATCTGAAAACTGGTCGCTAATTACAGCCGGTAATGATTCTAAATTCAATATGATGACAGCTAGTTGGGGCGGATTAGGTTATCTCTATAACAAGCCTGTAGCTTTCTGCTTTATCAATCCGGCCCGTTATACATATCAGTTGATGGAAAACGGAGATTATTATACCATCACATTCTACACTGAAACCTATCGGGATGTTTTGAATTATTGTGGAAGCAACTCAGGAAGAGAAGGAGACAAAGTAAAAGGTTCCGGACTCACTCCGATAACAACCCCTTCCGGTAGTAAAGCTTTCTCTGAAGCATGGATGATTATTGAATGTAAGAAAATGGTTTCTCAACAAATATCACATGAAGGTATGGCAGATAAAAGTTTGAAACAGAATTGGGAAGGAAAGCCAACTCATAAAATGTATATTGGAGAGATTATAAATGTATGGGTAAAGTAGTTATATAGAGCAAATCTAAATATTTTGTTGTACCAGGTTTGATCCGGAATCTTCTTGCAGAATTATTTTGATGGAGGTTCCGGGTCAAGCCCGGAATGACAGTTCTTTCAACTAATTTCTAACCGGAATAAAAATCATTCTTTTTCCTCTTCCATTTTCCTTTTTATAAATTCAATTTTCAGATTAGATTCTTTTGTTTCCCGCTTAATTTCTTCTATTGAGGATAATATTTCAGAAAGGGTAAACAACTCAGCAATTGCTTTTTTGTCATTGGCAGACATAATAGTAACATATTTTTTACCACCTACATATTCTACTTGCAGCTTATTGTCTTTATTCAATGTGATGAACTTTATAACATCTCCGTCTTCACCTAATTTATAGTCAACTTTCTCTGTGATTATACCCAGGTCTTTACTTTCATAAACATCTGTTGAAAGAGGAGTTTCAGCAAACGTAGCATCGGGGGCAGTCACCTTTACTGCTTTATGTTTGATTGCATACCCACCACAATAGATAGAGGTCAGATACATTACGCCCTGTTCGTTAACCTGTCCCCTTAGAAAACTGCGGTTCAGATTCTTTTCAACAGTTTGTGTAGGATAGAAATAAATACCTATATCCTGATACTCCGGATCTTTCTCCATTACAAACCGGCCTTTAATATCTTCAAATTCCTGTTGTCTGATTTGTAACATACTATCCAGGAAGGCAAGTGTTTTTATCTGTTCTTTATATTCGACCTGCTGCATTAATTTAATACCCTGTCTTCTTGCTTCAAATGCCTTCGGATAAAGTATCTTAATACTGTCTATTTGAAGTTTCGCTTCACTGAAATTTTCCTGAGATAAAGCCGCTTGTGCTGCCTCCAGCCTTAACTGGGCTTTTTTTTCTCCTGCACTGTCACAAGCTGTCATCACAGCAATAACTAATATTATGATTCCTATCTTTTTCATAATTATGCATTTATTACGTTAGCAAAAATACAATTTATTCGGGACAGTTACTTAAAGGATTCTTATTTTATTGTATTTTTGTACTCCCAAATCTGATCGGGAATAAACTGTGATTATGAGTTTTGCACGAACCCGGCTTAACAAAAATCATGGTTCGGATGTTTCAAATAAACAGGAAATAACAAACATACCCCATCAGTATTGAGGATTATTTATATGGATAAAGTAGAACTTAGAGAGTATTTTTCAGATAATATATTCAGTAAGATTTCAGAAACAGCAGATGCATTGAATCTGGAATGTTATGTAGTGGGCGGATATGTGAGAGACATTTTTTTGCATCGTCCCTCCAAAGATATAGATGTTGTGGTAGTAGGAAGTGGAATTGAAATGGCACAAGCTTTTGCCAATAAACTGGGCAAAGGTGCACATTTATCTGTTTTCAAGAACTTCGGAACGGCACAGGTTAAATACAGAGATACCGAAATTGAATTTGTTGGGGCCAGGAAAGAGTCTTATCAGCGCAATTCGCGTAAACCTATAGTAGAAGATGGTACATTAGAGGACGACCAAAACAGACGTGACTTTACAATCAATGCTTTAGCAGTATGCCTTAATAAAGAAAGGTTTGGAGAATTAATAGATCCTTTTAACGGGCTGGAAGATTTAAAAGAGAAAACAATACGTACACCGCTTGATCCTGATATTACATTCAGTGACGATCCGCTTCGTATGATGCGATGTATACGCTTTGCGACACAGCTCAATTTTTACATTGACGATGCAACTTTCGAATCATTAGTTAGAAATAAAGAGAGGATAAATATAATATCTAAAGAACGGATTGCTGAGGAATTAAATAAAATACTTCTTTCTCCTACTCCTTCCCGCGGATTCATTGATCTGGAGAGAAGTGGTTTACTGGAACTTATCTTTCCTGAACTCAACGCTATGCAAGGTGTTGAAACACGGAATGGGAAAGGACACAAAGACAACTTTTACCATACACTTGAAGTAGTTGATAACATTTCCAAATATACAAACAATTTGTGGCTGCGTTGGGCTGCTCTCCTGCATGATATAGGAAAACCTGTAACCAAACGTTGGGAGCCGCGCATAGGTTGGACATTTCACAATCATAATTTCGTTGGTGAAAAAATGATCCCGAATATCTTCCGGAAGATGAAGCTGCCAATGAACGATAAAATGAAATATGTTCAGAAACTGGTTGGCCTGCACATGCGGCCTATTGTGCTGGCAGAAGAAATTGTTACTGACTCAGCTGTCCGTCGGCTATTATTCGATGCAAGTGATGACATAGATGATTTAATGTTGCTATGTGAGGCGGACATAACCTCTAAAAATCATGTGCGAAAACAACAGTTCCTCGATAATTTTAAACTTGTACGCCAAAAACTAAAAGACCTGGAAGAGAAGGACCGTATCCGTAACTTTCAACCTCCTGTAAGTGGTGAAGAAATTATGGAAGTATTTGGATTAGGCCCCAGCCGGGAAATCGGAACATTAAAAAGCTCTATCAAAGATGCTATTCTAGATGGAATTATCCCAAATGAATATGAAGCTGCTTATGATTATATGCTCAAAAAGGCAGCAAAGATGGGTTTAAAACCTTTGAATAAATGATAAGCACAGGGAAAAAAGAGCTACTCTGTTCAAAATTATAGCGAAAATATAATACAAGTTGGCAAAAACGAAATGCCTATTATTTCCCATTTCTATATCTACAAATATCGCCCCATAAGAGCTTCAAGCCCGTTTTTTTCAACCGCTGCGGTAAACATTTTCCAACTACAGCAGTTGGGTGTTGCCAACCGCAGCAGTCGGCAACTTCAAACTGCAGCAGTTCACGAAAGCCAATCGCTGCAGTTAGAAAATTAGTGTTCCTGAGAAGGATTTTTCCGTTAAATAATATTTACTTTCTGTTTTTAGTGTCTTATTTCTCCTGTTGCCGGCACTTTTACTCGCCCCATGATAGCAAAGATATAAGATAAATTGAAAGACATACTTATTTCTTTATATTAAGACAAAATTAGAAAAAAAATAGTACAGTATTATTGTTCTCCGTAAAAACCATCTAAATCGCGTTACCATCAAATAAACAACTTATTTTGTTCTACTCTTTTTTGTTTTTATTACATCATTCATTTACTTTTGTTGATATTTACCAAATATCTTAATATGAAAAGAAACTTACTTTTACTTTCACTTTTTATTGCTAGTATAGCTGCAATAAAAGCACAGAAGGGAACATTAACCATTATTGAAGTTCCCACTACGCCAGAATACGAGTTTATAGACACTCGTGCACTCAATATTTCTTCCGGAGGTAATTACATCACAGGTGAAGTCGGTCCGGGAAGAAATTCATTTGTATGGTCAAAAGAAAACGGACTTGACGAATTCGATTATCCTAATGGAGCATCTAGCGGATATGATGTATCCGACGATGGAAAAGTTGCCGGTGTATTCCCAGATTCACTTTACATGTATTGGACAAAAACAGAAATTCAAGATGAAAATGGTGAATGGATCATGGTAGATGTAGAAGTCCCAACCATATCCGCAGGACTTTACAATGGAGAGAAATGGATCAGTCTGGGACTAAAAGATGGATTTGTAGGAGGACCTACTGCCGGAAGTCAGGCTAATGCAATTTCCGGTGATGGAACTATCATTGGAGGATTTAGAAATGCACACAACAATGAGGGAAATGATATGGTGACTCCCACGATCTGGACTGTGAACGGGGAAGATATATCTGTAAGAGAGTTGGAGTGTGAACCATTAGGACAGGGTGGAAGAATTTTTGATATATCTAATGATGGTAATATTGCAGGAGGCTGGTTTGCTCCAATAAAACAATTTACACCAGCTATCTGGGTAAATGGCTCCATGAAAAGAATTGATTATAAAGGTGTCATTTTACACGGAATAGTACGCAGTATAAGTCCTAATGGAAGATATGCCGCACTTTCTGTAGACTATTATTCTGCGATTTATGATATCCAGAATGAAAAACTTACCATCATCAACAGGCCAGCAGAATTTACAAGTTCGCAGGCATATAGTGTATCGGATAATGGTATCGTTATGGGTATACATAGAAAAGAAGGCGGACCATGGGATAAGGCAATAAGCAAAGCTTTCATATACAATGAAAAATTCGGTGAAATGGGATTAGCCGAATATTTGAACAAGTTAGATATTACTATACCGGAAAAGTTTACTTTTGTTGAAACCTATGGTATATCCGGAGACGGAACAAAAATTTCAGGAATAGGTAATAAATTCATTCGCTATGATTCATTATGGAACGAAGATCTGACCAAAAACGTAGGATTTTACATTGATATAAATGAACATCTTTCCGGTTTCAATCCTGCAAAATATCTTGTTACAGAGGAAGATTCACTGGGTAGAATAGTGCTATCATGGAAAGCACCTACTCTGGATGAAAATAATACATTGATAGGATACAACATTTATCGTAATGGACAAAAGATTAAGGAAAATCCTTTTACAGAACTTACTTATACAGACAAAGATCTTGCTAACGGAGTTTATGAGTACTTTGTAAAAGCGGTTTGGAATAACAATGAGGAAGCGATATCAACTTCTACAGCAAAAGTAAATACGGCAAAAGTAAATTTACCGTTCTTTGAAGATTTTTCAAGTTCGCTAAATACACAATACTGGAATGCATCTTCACAGCGTTGGCACATTAGTGAATTTGCCGGTGTTACTCCAGGTTGTTTAGCATATTCTGTTCCTCCTGGTTCTCCGCATCATGAATATATTATTTCACCATATATCGATATTACAAATACCGACAGCCTGTTCTTATCTTATAATATTCAAATTCCTTGGGATGAAGATTTATTATCTGTCAAAGATACATTTAAAGTTGAAATATTTGATGGAAACTTATGGCACACTGTAAAAAGTTATAGTTCCCACAAAGAGCCTGAATACAATGGCTTTTCACCGGAAAAATACGACATTACTTCTATCACTAAAGGAAAAGAAACGATCAGGATAAGACTTACGGCAAGTGCAGAACAGGGTTCTTTTGTAGGATGGGCAATTGACAATATAAATATTTATACATCCCAACAAGCGTTCACTGAAGAAAAACCATTTGCCATTTCAGCTTACAGAGGTGAAGATGAAAAAGTCTATTTGAATTGGTCCGATCCTAATGGAGTGGTTAACCTGTCTTATATCGAAGATAAAAATGCTGTATATGACTTTGGTATAGGGAATAATGGGATTCGCTTCATGGCAGCTAATATGTTTACTCCTGAAGACCTGAAAGGATTTGGCGGATATAAATTGACTAATGTTTCAGGATATTTATGGCGTAATCAGTGGGAGCCTGATATACCATTTGCTCAATACAACTTAGTCGTATTTAAAGGTAAAGAAAAAATTTACGAGCAAGCAATTAATGAAAATGATTATACACCTAACCAATGGAATACATTCACATTACCAGAACCTATTACTATTGAAAAGGGAAATGATTCTATTTATTTCGGTTTTGAAATAGTTACTCATGATCCGAAAGATTTACCTATTGGTATAGTTCTGGAATATAAAGATCAGCCTACGGGAATTATTTATAATGGAAAAGCTAATCTTATTTCCTATAACAACGGAAAAGACTGGATATCCATGCATGACGAAAGTGAGAGTCAGGAAGGTGTATTTGCCATTACCGCAACTCTTGCCAAAGACGAAAATACAGTTCCTAAAGACCGAATCCTTGGATATAAAATTTACAGAAATGGTGAAAGCCTTCTCGGAACAACATGGGATGGTTTGGATCTTTTAACCGGCTTAAATAATTATATTGATTCAGACCCACTTCAAGAAGAGGCATGCTATGAAGTAAGTGTATATTATACTACTCAAAAAGAATCCGGAAAGTCAGATGAGGCATGTATTGAAGGTACTAATTCTATAAAAGAATCCGAAAAACGATCTATCAGTGTATACCCAAATCCGGCAAAAGATATTATTTATATAGACGGTGAATATACGCAGGCCAAACTTATTGATCTGAATGGACAGATTATTTCGACTACTACACAAGGAAACATGCATGTAAACAATATCGTTGAAGGTATATATTTCCTTGAGGTTATTACCACAGAAGGCAGATTAACAGAAAAGATAATAATCAGAAAATAGATTATCTTTTTAAATATGATTAAAGAAAAGAGAGTGCTATAGGGTTGCTTTTTAGACACTCTCTTTTCATTTAGTCTATTTTATTGAGCCTATACAATATCATCACTTAATAGCCGAATCCCTTCTCATTGACTTTCCACTCCATATTCTTTGTGAAGACCATTCTGCTGCCGGATGCGACCAAAAAGGATCATCTGCAGAAAGTCCTAAAGGTAAAAACACAAAAGAACATAAATAGGCACTCCCCGTAGATACATAAGGATCTGCCAATTCCGGCTGATGCCCACAAACTCCGAGTGTCAACCATCCGTTTTCATCAAAAGTATCGGGAACAAGCTGCCTTTTAATAACAGCAGTAAGCGCACACCTTACCTGAGCTGGTTCCATATATAGAGGCAATTCTCTTCTTAATGATACTTGTGACAGTACCTGAAACGCTCCAAAACGATATCCCATCGAACGGCCTATAATGGGATAAGTGCCTTCCGGAGAGATGAACTTTTCTTGTTGCTCGGCATGTCGAATAAGTCTTTTATTCTGCACATTATAAAAGTTTTCCGCATCAAGACCTTTCTCCCTTAAAACCTCCAATACATCCATAAGCATAGGTTGTATCACATAACTATTGTAATAATCCAGATGGAAAGAAGGACCATCTCCATACCAACCATCACCTTTATACCATTCTTTGTGCTTGTTCAAAGCATATTCTATTGTCCCCATTTCACACTTACCTGTAAAATGAAGTAAAGCAGCCTCTATAGTTGCAGAAAACATGAGCCAGTTTGAGTCATAAGCTTTAATCTTCCTCGAATTCTTCATTTCCTGAACCAGCCTTTCCCGTGTAACCTCACTCAAAAAAGGCCATATCCTGTCTTTACTTCGTAACAATCCCTGAACGAGAAAAGCAGCATCCACCAATGGCTGGCTTGCCGGACCATCAAAAGGCATATAATCCGGTGAAGCAGGATCTACTGCATTGGTTATCGCCTGGATAACTGTGATTGTAAATTCGCTTCTCAACTTACCTTCGGTAGTATCATCAGGTGGTAAGTTTAGCCATGGAGCAATACCACAAAAAGCACGTCCTAATGCTTCCAGATGAGATACATTCGCACGCTTTCCTGTATGATAACCTTCATTTGTTTCTACTGGCATATTTTTCCTGAGTGTATTTTTACTAAGATTATCAAATACGGGATTAACGATACGAATCATCGTTTCTACCCAATATTCCCGATCTTTTTTACCTGAGTTTTTATTCCCTTTTGCTTCTACAGGCATTAATAACAGACAAAGTAGTACTATTACAGCGTATACTCTTTTTGTTTCCATAATATATATTCAAAAGTATTTATATTAATATTGTAACATCATCATTTGTTTACCGGCCAGCAGAAAAGCTCCTACTCCATATACTTCAGTCATCTCAGGCGTTACCTTATTGGGAGCTGCACCGATAGGCTGGACAAAACCGAGTTTACCGTCTTCATCCACATATTTTTTCAATACATTCCAGCCTTTTACCACGGCATCTTTATATTTCTTGCCAGTAAGTACATTGTTATTGATTCCCCATGCAAGGCCGTATATAAAGAAAGCCGAAGCACTGTTTTCTGCTGTGGGATAGGCTTTATGGTCATACATACTGGCATGCCATGATCCTTTCTTATCCTGACATTTTATTACGGCAACAGCCATTTCTTTGTATAAATTCAAATAATAATCATATGTATAATGATCTTTTGGAAGGTGTTCAAGGATCAATGCAAGGCCACCGAATACCCATCCATTGCCCCTGCCCCAGAATATTCTTTTACCGTTCTTTTCCGACTTACCGATATAACTTTTATCTCGATAATAAAGCCCGTCTTCTTTGCTGTAAAGCGAATCGGTTGTCAGTTTGAACTCCCTGTCCATATACTGCAGATATTTTTCATCCTTAGTGAGGTTATACATTTCTACAAAAGCCGGAGGAGCCATAAAAAGAGCATCGCACCACCACCAACGTTTTTCCGCTACTTTATCTGCAGTCCACAGAGGTTCATCAGAGGGAAACCAGACAATTTGTTTAAGTCTTCTTTGAGTTTCATCTATCATCACCGGATTCTTATATTTCCTGTACATACCAATGTACATTTGTGCTACACATAAATCGTCGGCATGATAGACTCTGGGTAAGAATCCCCAGTTATTCCGGTTTCCTATATCCATCAGGAAATTATAATACCTTTCGTTTCCGGTATAATCAGCCCATTCGATCATTCCACGAAAAAGGGCACCATTTGTCCAGGCAAGGTCTTTGTGTTTTACATCCCGGAAGTTATCTATTTGCCAATCGGCAACGCGATCAATAATCTCTCTGTCGCTATTACCAGTTTTATGTGCAGCTAATACGCAATTGGCAAGAAAAATAAAAAGAATAAAAATTCGAAAAGGTTTTGTCATAACATGATATTAGTATTAATGATTAAAAGTTACAATATGTGAGAGTGTCTGAAATAGGATAATACATTTCCAGACACTCTATTACAAATATATAAAAAAGACTTCCGAAAAGTAGGCAAAATTAAGTACAATTAGTAAGTGGCTGTAAATTAGAGAGGTTTGCCTTATTTTGCCCCATTCTGCAAATGAGCAAAATAGCAGAATAAAGCAGGGTTAAGCGAAAGATTTTCTACTTATCCGTTGCCCTTTTTGTTTCCAAAACAGCACCGGAAAACCTCTTAAAATTACATTTCGGGTATTGCCTACCCTTCAAAGAACACTTTGTTATATCTTATTTTCAGTCAAAGATAACCTCTTTTTTTCATAGCGAAGATGAAAAGATGCTATTTAAACTGAAAATCAGAGTTTTCTTCCCCGATAGGGGCAATTCTTCATAGCTTCAAATAACTCTATATCAGGTAATTTTGTAATTAATAAATAGAGTTATGAATCACGAAGATGTAAAGGTGTCGTTCTACCTGAAAAAGAACGAAACAAAAGAAAACGGCAGATGCCCTCTTATGGCGACGCTGAGTATCGGTAAATTTTCCGAAACGACCTTCAGCGCAAAGATGAACGTTCCCGTATCTCTTTGGGCATCCGGTCGCGCCACAGGCAAAAGCCATGAGGCAATAGAGATTAATCAGCAGTTAGACGACTTCCGTGCCTCTGCTATCTCTATTTACAAGGAACTTTCTGCCGTGAAAGAAAAGGTAACGGCAGATGAAGTAAAAATCCTCTTGCTGGGTATGGCATCCGGGCAGGAAACCTTATTGCCCTATTTCCGCACCCATAATGAAAATTTCGACAAGCGCATCGGAGTAAACCGCAAGAAAGGTTCTGAAAAAGGGTACTGGCACGCATTAAACCATTTGACGAAGTTTCTACAAGTAAAGTTTAAACTTTCGGATATACCTTTCTCCGCGCTTGACAGGTCTTTTATAGACAAATTCGACCTGTATCTTAAAATTGACTGCGGACTTGCACCGGGTACAATCGTTTTAATTACCACCCGTCTGAATACAATTATCGGCAATGCGATTGTAGAGGGTATTATTACGAAACATCCTTTTGCCGGGTATGAACCGGAGCGGCCAAAACGCCAGCAAAAGTACCTTACCCGTAAAGAATTGAGTAAGCTAATGACAACACCCCTAACGAATCCAAAGCATTACCTTATCCGCGATTTATTCCTTTTCTCATGCTATACAGGCATACCGTACAGCGACATGAGAAAACTTACGGACGAAGATGTAAGCATCGCCGATGATAATGTAATCTGGATTAAGACAAGCCGGGAAAAAACGGGTATGGATTACGAAATACCATTGCTCGAACTTCCTCTGCAAATTCTCGACCGCTATCGGGGAACCGCACCAAACGGAAAGCTCCTGCCAATGTATCACAATTCGGACTTAAACAAGGAACTTAAAAAACTGGCCAAAATCTGCGGTATTGAACGTCGGTTGACATTCCATTGCGCAAGACATACGATTTTGTCTTTCGGTCTAAAAATGAATGAATTACAAGAATTATTTTCTTGATAGGTAACGATTTAGAAACCAGCTATCATTATTCGCTGATTAGCTTCGTTTTCAACAATACATTAAGAACGCTTAGTGAATACAAAGGTACGAAATTATCCCCATATTGCTTCCATTTTTATTCAGATTCTTTTTCCCTCTTCTTCCTACAATCTCTTTCATTTGGTGGTTCAACGTGCCTGGCACTACACGTATATAAATATGTGGTTTTGAAATTTCTGCTATTCTCAAGGAATCACTATCTTTGCATTAGAAATATAGAATTTTAACGGATTAATTCCGTTTAGATATAACATAACGTTCGCTGAACGTCTCATTGCGAAAACTGGTAACTTTCAATTAGAAGAGACAAAGCGCATGTTCATGCTATACGAAAGTATGGCGTGGGCTGCTTGTTTCTTCTAAGGGCATACCAGTGCCTCGCAATGGAACATGCGTGTCCCACGCTTTTTTCTTGGAAGTACAGCGAGCAATGGTATGAACGATTAAATGAAAAAAACATGAAAAAGATTATCCTTTACATTGCTGCATCACTCGACCAACGCATTGCAGAACCGGGCGGTGAATTGGACTGGCTTACTGGATTCCCAAATCCTGAAAAGACAGATTACGGCTACAAAGAACTATCAGCTTCGGTTGATACAGTTATTATGGGCGGTCGTACTTACCGTGAGATTTTGAATATGGATGTAATCTGGCCGTATTCAGAGCAAACGGCTTATGTTGTTTCTCACCACGAATGGGAAACAAAGGAAAATATACATTTCATTACAGAAAATATTATTGAAACAATTTCTGAACTTCGCAATCAGGACGGGAAAGACATTTGGTTAGTCGGAGGTGGCGAATTGATTTCAATGTTACTCACTGCGGATTTGATTGATGAAATACAAATTTGCTATGTTCCTGTAATTTTAGGCAAAGGCATACCCTTATTTCCCGGACAGGAAAAAGAATCAAAATGGGAAATAACAGGGAGTAAAATCTATCAATCGGGTATGCTGAAAGTTGATTATCAAAAAACTTTATAACTTCATGTAGGGTATTTGTATCTTCATGCGGTATAATATAAAATAAAGTCCAAATTGGATGATAAATAAAGCAGAGTTCAAACAGTTATTCGATAAATATTTCGATACGATTCGGAGCTTTATCTTTTATCGCTGCGGCGATACGGATGCAGCATCGGACATGGCGCAGGATGTCTTTATGAAAATATGGGAAAAACGGGAAAAACTGAATAGCACCGATTTAAAGCCATTGCTTTATAAAATGGCTAACGATATGGTTATAAGCAATTACAGGAAAAGTTCAACCCGTATGGATTATGAAAAGAGCATAACTATTCAGAATGACAGTCCTTTATCGCCCGAAGAAGAATTAAACTTTGAAGAATTGGCATCAACTTACGCCAAAGCATTGGAAAAGATGCCGGAAACACAAAGAGTAGTTTTCTTGATGAGCCGAAACGATGAATTAAAATACCACGAAATTGCCGGATGTTTGGAAATAAGCGTAAAAGCTGTCGAAAAACGAATGAGTGCTGCTTTACAATATCTAAGGACTGAACTATTATAATGAAAGAAGATATGAAAACAGATGATATTAAGATAACCCCTGAATGGAGTAAAAGCAAAGAAGAAGTCTGGGCTAATGTTTTCGAGGAATTGGAAGATGCCCCTAAAGTGGTTAAAATGACTCCCCGAAAAAGGTCTGTCTGGTTTTATGCTGCTGCATCTATTGCCGCAATAGTTATTATATTACCCTCTATCGCATTTTTCTATACAAAAAGTGAGGTTGCGGAACGAGGCTCACATTTGGCTGTTGTTTTACCTGACGGCTCGAAAGTTGATTTGAATGCTGAAAGCAAAATCAGTTATAAACCTCTTTGGTGGTTTATATCCCGTGATGTGGAACTGAAAGGAGAAGCATATTTTGAGGTTGAAAAAGGAAGCACTTTTGATGTACGTTCCGGTGGGTATACCGTCAGTGTATTGGGAACAAGTTTCAATGTATTTTCCCGTGCTGAAAAATTCAATGTAACCTGCCTTACCGGAAAAGTGAATGTTTTGGATAAATCGGAATCGGTCATACTTACCCCCAACATGCAGGCATTATGGAGTAACGGAAAACTTATCGCTAAAGATATTGACGATGCACGGGAATCTATCAACTGGAAACAGGGTAAATTTGTTTTTGTCGGCGTACCTTTGCAGGAGGTAATTCAGGAAATTGAAAGACAGTATGACATTGAGGTAATGCCAAATTCAAATCTGGATTACTCATATTCAGGTAATTTTACGAAAGCGAATAATCCGAATGATGTTCTTAAAATAGTAGGTACTCCGTTCGGTATCGAATTTAAGATAAAGTAATTTGAAGAAATTTATAGTTATATTCATAATAATCCTGACAGGCACATTTGCAGCTTTTTCACAAGAGCTGCATTTGGTCGTTAATGACAAGCCTTTGAACGATGTTCTGCGTGGCTTACCCATAGAAATTTCCTTTGACGATAATGCCCTTTCTCAATATAAAGTAACAGTCAATAAAAAATTCGATAATCCACAAAGCGCACTCGATTTCTTACTCAAAAATAAGCCATTTCGTTTTGAAAATATAAATGGAGTTTATGTTATTGCTTCATATACTGAAAAAATAGAGCAACCGCTGATTGTTGAAGTTAAGCGATTCTATACGTTTTCAGGATTCATAAGGGATGCAGATAACGGAGAAGGTTTACCCTACGCATATATCACTACTTCCGAAAAAACAGTTTCAACTGATGAAACTGGTTATTTTTCATTCAAAACCGAAAAGAGTGGAAACCAGCGTGTACAAGTGCAGTATTTGGGCTATCAGGCACAGGACACTATTCTGACTTCCGAATTAATTGAAATTCGGTTACAACCTGCGATTTTTACAATGAACGAGGTAATCGTCAGTCCTGCTCCTGCTACAATGCTAATCCAATCAGGCAGTAATCCCGGCGAAATACGCATTAATCATCAAATTGCAAAATATATTCCCGGAAGTATTGATAATTCCGTGTTCAACCTTATGCGGATGATGCCCGGTGTAAGGGCATCGGGAGAACCGTCGGAAGACCTGATCGTGTGGGGTAGCAACATGGGTGAAAGCAAAATCACTTATGACGGATATACCCTGTTCGGTATAAAGAACTACAACGATCATATAGGTTCGGTCAATCCCTATATGGTAAAAGATATACGCATCATGAAAGGTGGGTACGGCTCCGGTCAGGGAGGACGTATTGGGGCTGTTACAGAGATAACGGGTATAGATGGTAACTTTAATGCTCCGTCTGTAAAGGCAACTGTTAGCAATTATACAATGAACCTTTTTGCTTCTGCTCCCCTTACAAAGAAACTGAATATTTCTGCTGCTTACAGACAGACTTTCTATAACCTGTATAATAATGAAAATGTGGATTTTTCCGATAGCGAAAATAGTCCACAAACCTATTCAAACATATTTATCAAGCCGGACTACCATTTCAGGGATGCCAATTTTAAACTGTCTGGAAAGGCATTTCAGGATGATTCCTACTACATCAGCCTGTACGGGGCAGATGACCGCTTCAAATACTCGGTAAAACAACCGGATGAATATGACCTCAATGCCTCTGAAAAAAACAGGCAATACGGTGGGGCGGCATCCTATAAGCGGATATGGGAAAACGGTTCGAGTACAAAAGTTATGGTAACTTTTTCTCGGCTTACCTCTTTACTGGATAACCTCACAATCGTTGGAGATAAAAAGCCTACAACAGAAGATGTCAGTCATTTGGATAATGAAGTACAGGAGTTCTCTGTAAAACTTAATCATGACTTTTATATCGGAAACCGTAATAAAATACAGGTTGGCGCAGAATGGCAACAATATAGGGTAAGCCTGAATGATTTGTGCGGAGAATTAGAAAAGCCGACAGTCTATATTAACGATAATATATTATTAGGCAAATTATCATTAAACGCAGGTGTACGGGTGGATATGCCTCTCAATAAAAAAGCGTATGTACAACCCCGTTTGTCGGGCACTTACAAAATATCGGAAGAGCTGAATGCTAACGCTTCATGGGGGCTATACAACCAATTCCTTACTCGCACCGCATACCAATATGACGAATCAGGATTTCAGACTGTATGGACTATGGCAGACAGCACTTTTACAAAAGCAATGCACACGACCGCCGGAATTGCATATAGTAAAAACGGGCTTTTGGTTAGTCTGGAAGGATATTATAAAAAGACAAAAAACAGTCAGTACTTTTTAGATAACACCGTCTATAAAATAGACAACACGATTTTAGGTGCAGACCTGTATGCCAAAAAGCAAATCAGGAATCATACTTTATATGGTTCGTATTCTATCAACAGCCTTAGCAAACCTCAACGCGAATTATCACATGAGATAAAAGTCGGAGGTATTGGGGCATTCGACCCATTCTATTTTTCTTTGAGTTATGTTTACGGTACTGGCTTTGCCTATATCTCCACCGGAGGACACAGTCATGGACAAGGCAATGAGGAAGGGCAGCATGACGACGGACATGAGCATACGGATTCTTCCGATGAGCCGTATAGCCGCTTTGACATAAGTGCTACATACCGGACACAAATAAAAAAAGTAAGGCTACAGGCAGGCGTGTCGCTATTGAATGTATTCGGCACGAAGAATATAAAATACAACTATCAGGTTTCCGGTCAAAATACGGCTACAAACATCTTCACAAAGGCAACTCCATTTACGCCGACAGTATTTCTTGAAATAATCTTTTAATCTATGGTAGGGTAAAACTTCTTTCGTGCGGTTACTATTATGAAAGCGCTTCAGAAAAGAAAACAGTTTACAAATCATAAAAATTAAAAGAAGAAATGAAAAAGTTATTTTATTCGTTGGCAGTAGTTTTGTTTGCAGTAACATTCGCTTCTTGCGACAAAAACGACCATGATGATTTTGGTACATCAGCCAAACAAGACATTGAAGCACGGGCAACCGCTTTAGGCTTCAACGATGTTGCTGCTTACAAAGCAAGTGTTGCTGAACAATGCGCAGCGGGGAATCACGAAAATTGCGATGCCTATAAGGATGGCACCCATGAAGCCTGTGCGTATTCCGATCATTCAGGGCAAAACCATGACGGCACACATCACAATGGAACAGATCATGGAACACACGACCAGAATGGTCATTCACACGGTTCGCACGACAGCAACCACCATTAACAACCTTTGTGTACGAAGGGATTCAATAAAGAGTTTGCTTCGCTCTTTATTGAATCCCTAATTTTAAGAGAAACTTCCTTCCTCGCTACAACTACAATAAAAATAATAGCTTGAAAAGAAAATGTTCCATATCTGTTATTGCGGTATCAATTATTTTGTTTTTGATTCTTGCAGTTGTTCCACATCATCATCGTGGAATAGCCTGTATTGTTATCGAATTGTGCGAACAAGATTATGCAGTAAATGATGAACATACACAACACAGTGATACAGATGGGGAGGAAGCTCATGATGAAAATTGCATTGCAGAATCCAAGTTTACTATACCTTCATCTGTTGATGAAACAAAATACAAGCCTTCAACCGACCATAACAGTACATCTTTATTTCCTTTGTTTCTTGCCGTAGATTTATTTAATTATCGTTTAGAAAGCTCATTCATCGAATCCGGCTACGGGAAATATATTCTTAATTGCATATCCGCAGAAACAAGCCAATCTTACGGCTTACGGGCACCTCCGTCAATACATTCCTAACAAATAGACAAAGCACAGTCTTTTTTACATATGTAGCCATCGTTTATATGGGTACATAAGACATTCCTATATCCAATAATCAGAGTAATCACAAAAAATATCCATAAAATGTTTTTTAAATCAAGAAAGCATTGCGTGCTAATTGTGTCATTATTTTTAGCATCACTTTCAAGCACATACGCTCAAACAAACGAAATATCACTCTCAAAAAATGATAGCATTCAGGTAAATGACTACAAGTTTTCCTATAAACAATTAATAGTTCCGGCTTCCTTAATGTTGTACGGAACGATAGAAGCAACACTGGCTCCAAAGAACAGATTGCTAAACTACGCCATTGGACATGAAGTGATAACCCATAAACCGGAAAAGTTTCAAATTGATGATATTACACAGTATGTCCCTGCGGCGAGTGTATATGCCTTAAACTTAGCCGGAATAAAAGGCAAACATAACTTTAAAGACAGGACAATCATTTTAGGAATGGCAAGCCTATTCACGGCTATTTCGGTAAATGGTCTAAAATATACGGCAAAGGTTGAAAGACCTGATAAGTCTGCAAGAAACTCATTTCCTTCGGGACATACGGCAATAGCCTTTATGGGGGCTGAATTTTTATGGCAGGAATACAAAGATGTTTCTATTTGGTATGGAATAGCCGGATATACCATTGCTGCGGGAACAGGCGCTTTCAGAATATATAACAACAAGCATTGGGTTGGTGATGTTGCTTTTGGTGCCGGAGTTGGAATATTAAGCACTAAACTTGCTTATTGGTTATATCCTACTGTTGAGAGAAAAATATTCAATGGAGGTCAGGGTAAAAAGAAAAGGCAAAACATGGCTTTCTACCCCTATTACAACGGACAACAGGGAGGTTTGTCCCTCTCAATGCAATTCTAAAAAGGGTGTATTTCGGCTTAGTTAAAATTTATTTTATTTTTTCGGTAGGGTATAATAACCTTTGTGCGGTATATATACATAATTACAGGTAATTTTGAAGCCTATGAATGATTTCATCGTAAAAATATTAGAAGAAAGGGGTGTAAATCCCACCTCTACACGAATTTTAATATTCAGAGAAATGCAGAACTTCGACAGGGCGTTTAGTCTGGGCGATTTAGAGCAGGTGTTAATGAGCATTGATAAATCGACTATTTCACGCACTATCCACCTGTTTAATGACAAACTACTGATTCATAAATTTGATGACGGATCGGGTTCTGTAAAATATTCCATTTGTCAGGAAGACTGTGCTTGTGATGCAGGAGATTACCATGTACATTTCTATTGCAACTACTGCAAGCGAGCATTTTGTTTGGAAAACGTTCATGTTCCTAAAATCGAGTTACCTGATAATATGGAAATCGAAGGCGTAAACTTTGTAATAAAAGGCTATTGCGGAAAGTGTGAGAAGATTGCAACTTAGTTGCACGATCTTTTGTCCTATCTTTGCACAGATAAATAAAAAATTAGTGAAAAAATATATTTCCATATCGTTTGTTGCATTGTCAAGTTTGGTATTACTATTACTTGCCATAGTGCCTCATCATCATCACGAAGGGTTGGTGTGCATCGTTATGGAGATATGTGAGCAGGATAATCAGGTAAATGACAAACATACAGACCATAGAGAATTGCCTGATGAACATGAACAGTCATGTATTGCTGAATCCGAGTATACTGCCCCTAAAGTTGATGAAGCAAAATGCAAGATAGCTTCTTGCCAAAATCATGATTTTACCCATTTATTCCCAATCTTCTTTTTAGCTGCGGATGTCTTAACTTCCGACACAGGAGTTTCACTCTCCTACTTTAAGTACGGAGAGTATATCCTATTCTATAAATCCGCAGAAGCAAACCAATTTCACGGTTTGCGGGCACCTCCTTTTACTTTTTGCTAAAACATTTGGCTTATAGTTTATAAGTCATACTGCTTTGTACAGTTCAACGTGTTCAAAGCATGAGCTGTTGGTATATATCAATACTCATAAAAAACAATATTTTTTACAGGAAGTAAAGTTTATCAGGCTTTGCGCTACTTCCGCAATTAAAATAATTAGCAAAATGAAAACGTACATAATAGGATTATTTGTTGTTATTGCAATAATATTTACCGGATGCAACTCCGGTCAGAAAAAAGACAATCAACATTCACAAGATAAACATGAGCACGTATATGGTGACGGGCACGACCATTCAAATGAAAAAGACCATGACCATACGGATGGTGACGGACATGAGCACGGAAATGAAGACGGGCATAACCATTCCGAAGGCGATGGGCACGATCATGGAAAAGAAAGCGGGGACATAGAAGAAATTGCCTTTTCCAAAGAACAAGCAAAATTAGTTGGGCTTAGCACCGAAACAGTATCTCCCGGAACTTTTTATCAGGCGATTAAAACAAGCGGTCAGATACAAGCATCGCAGGGAAACGAGGTGGTCATTGCCGCTACTTCCAACGGAATTGTTTCTTTTACCAATCCCTCAATCACAGACGGTAGTGCAGTGAACGCAGGTCAATCGGTTGTTACTATTTCGGCTAAAAAACTGTTGGAAGGAGATCCGGCAGCTAAAGCAAAAATCGCTTATGATATTGCCCTTAAAGAATATCAAAGGGCAGAAGGGCTTGTAAAAGACCAGATTATTTCAGCGAAAGAGTTTGAACAAGTGAAATTGCGTTACGAAACAGCAAGAACAGCATACGAAGCACAGGCTTCTAATATTACGGCTTCGGGCGTAAGTGTAACCTCTCCTATCAGCGGTTATATAAAAAACAGGTTGGTTGCACAAGGTGAGTATGTTTCAGTCGGTCAGCCGATAGCTACCGTTTCACAAAATAAGCGTTTGCAGTTACGGGCAGAAGTATCGGAAAACAACTTCAAGATGCTTAAAAGTATAAGCAGTGCCAACTTTAAGCCTGCATACGATAATATTGTATATAAACTATCCGATTTGAACGGACGATTGCTGTCATACGGTAAATCGTCAGGAGATCAGACGTTCTACATTCCGGTAACATTTGAATTTGACAATATTGGAGATATTATACCGGGTGCATTTACAGAAGTTTATCTGTTGTCAAGCCCGCAAGAAAATATAATCTCTGTCCCTGTATCTTCTGTAACGGAAGAACAGGGCTTGAACTTCGTCTATTTAAGGTTGGACGAAGAAGGATATAAAAAACAGGAAGTAACACTTGGTCAAAATAATGGTGAAAGGGTACAAATACTTTCAGGGCTTAATAAAGGCGATAAAGTAGTTGTAAAAGGTGTCTATCAGGTAAAACTGGCTGCCACTTCATCAGTAATGCCTGAAGGACATTCACATTAACCCTTAACACGAATTATTATGTTGAACAAGATAATAAAATTCTCGCTAAACAACCGGATGGTTGTTTTAGTAGCATCCGTATTATTAATGTTGGCAGGAACTTATACTGCCATGAATATGGAAGTCGATGTATTCCCTGATTTGAATGCACCGACCGTTGTTGTGATGACAGAAGCAAAGGGTATGGCACCCGAAGAAGTTGAACGTTTGGTAAGTTTTCCAGTTGAAACAGCGTTGAACGGAGCGACAGATGTGCGCCGTGTGCGTTCATCTTCTACCACTGGATTTTCCATTGTATGGGTTGAATTTAATTGGGGAACGGACATCTATCGAGCCAGACAGATTGTGTCTGAAAAATTGTCCGTAGTAAAAGATGATTTGCCCTCCAATGTTGGTAATCCGACATTAGGGCCTCAATCATCCATTTTGGGAGAGTTAATGATAATCGGTCTGACCGCAGATTCCACTTCATTACAGGATTTGAGGACATTAGCCGACTGGACAATCCGTCCCCGTTTATTATCAACAGGCGGTGTGGCACAGGTTACCGTAATAGGAGGCGAAATTAAGGAATATCAGATTTTGCTTAATCCTGAAAAGATGAAACATTACGGTGTCGGATTGGATGAAGTGATTAATATAGTTACCGAAATGAATCAGAATGCTGCCGGAGGTGTTTTGTATGAATACGGAAACGAATACATCATACGTGGGGTACTTTCTACTAATAAGGTTTCTTTATTGGGAAAAGCTGTCATTAAAACTGTTAATGATATTCCTATACTTTTGGAAAACATAGCAGATGTAGAAATAGGGAATAAGGCACCGAAGTTGGGTATTGCTTCAAATGACGGCAAAGCCGCAGTGTTGATGACGATAACCAAGCAGCCTGCGACAAGCACACTGGATTTAACAGATAAATTGGATGAATCCCTTGCAGAATTACAGCAGACATTACCTGCCGATGTGAAAATATCCACCGATATTTTTCGCCAAGCCCGTTTCATTGACAATTCAATTAATAATGTGCAAAAATCTTTATACGAAGGAGGGATTTTTGTCGTAATCATATTGGTTATCTTTTTGATGAACGCCCGTACAACCGTTATTTCGCTTGTTACGATTCCGCTTGCATTAGTTTTTGCCATACTTTCCCTTAAATTTATGGGATTGACCATTAATACCATGAGTTTGGGCGGTATGGCTATCGCTATCGGTTCTTTGGTAGATGATGCCATTGTAGATGTTGAAAATGTATTCAAACGGCTACGGGAGAATAGACAAAAGCCGAAAGAAGAACAAAAAATGGTACTGACGGTTGTGTTTGAAGCGTCCAAAGAGGTTCGTATGCCAATTCTTTACTCAACGCTTATCATTATTGCCAGTTTTGTTCCTCTGTTTTTCCTTTCAGGAATGGAAGGACGTATGCTCGCACCTCTGGGAGTAGCATTTATCATGGCGTTGATTGCCTCTACGGTTGTTGCCCTTACACTTACGCCTGTGTTATGTAGCTATCTGTTGGGCAAACCCCGAAAAGGAGATAAACCCGAACGTGAACCTTATGTTGTCAGGAAGCTGAAAACTGTATATGAAAAAGCCCTGAAATGGGCACTCACACATAAAAAATGGGTGCTTGGTGTAACAGGTGGTGTTTTGGTGGCTGCTGTAATCATGTTTTTTACATTAGGTAGAAGTTTTTTACCCCCATTTAACGAAGGTTCTTTTACAATTAGTGTGAGTACAATGCCGGGAATATCCCTCGAAGAATCCGATAAAATGGGGCGCATAGCCGAAAATATTCTGCTTTCTGTTCCTGAAATACAAACCGTAGGACGTAAAACTGGACGTGCAGAACTGGATGAACACGCTTTGGGCGTAAACGTATCAGAAATTGAAGCTCCGTTCATTCTTGACAAACGTTCCAAAGATGAAGTATTAGCCGAAATAAGGGAAAAATTGAAAGTATTGCCGGGTGTCAATATAGAAATCGGACAACCTATTTCACATCGTATCGATGCAATGCTATCGGGAACACGGGCTAATATTGCTATCAAACTGTTCGGAACTGATCTGAATAAAATGTTTGCTTTGGGAAATCAAATCAAGGCTTCTATTGAAGACATTGAAGGCATTGCCGATTTGAATGTGGAACAGCAGATAGAGCGTCCACAATTAAAGATAGAACCAAAAAGGGAAGTAATGGCTAAATACGGCATTACCTTACCCGAATTTGCAGAGATTGTCAATGTAATGTTGGCAGGGGAAGTTGTTTCGCAGGTCTATGAAGAAAACAGGTCTTTCGATCTTACCTTGAAAGTGAATGATGACAGCCGGGAAACAGCCGACAGGATTAAGAACCTGATTGTAGATGCCAACGGACGTAAAATACCATTAGGTAATATTGCTGAAATAACTTCGACGACAGGCCCCAATACGATTAACAGAGAGAATGTCGCCCGGAAGATTGTTATTTCAGCCAATGTCGCAGGACGTGATTTAAGAGGTGTGGTAAATGATATTCAAAAGACGGTAAATGAAGAAATAACTTTGCCGGAAGGCTATCATATTGAGTATGGCGGACAGTTTGAAAGTGAACAGGCTGCTTCCCGTACCTTGCTCATCACATCAATCTTTTCTATTTTGGTGATATTCCTGTTATTGTATGCGCAATTCAAGAGCATAAACCAATCTGCCGTTATTCTTCTGAATCTCCCATTAGCTTTAATTGGTGGCGTATTTACCATATTCTTTACTACTGGGGTTATGAGTATTCCTGCTATTATTGGTTTTATATCGCTTTTCGGTATTGCCACCCGAAACGGAATGCTTTTAATATCCCGTTACAATGACTTAGTTGCAGAAGGTTATAGTAAAATGGAAAGCGTAATACACGGTTCATTAGACCGTTTGAACCCAATCCTGATGACAGCATTAACTTCCGGTCTTGCGCTTATTCCGCTTGCTTTAGGCGGTGATCTTCCGGGTAATGAAATACAAAGCCCGATGGCGCAGGTTATTCTCGGAGGATTGCTTACATCTACGCTTTTGAATGGTTTTATAATTCCTATCATGTTTCTGATGACCAACAGAAAAATGGTTGCAGCAGAAGTTTTGGAAGATAGTGAGAATGAAAATGAAGAAAACAATAAATAAGATTCAAATGAAAACGATCATAATAACCATATTGATATTGTTCACGGGCATTACCTTGAAAGCTCAAACAAATATCAACTCTGTATTGACTTCGATAGAAGAAAACAATGCAACATTAAAATCGCTCCGTGAAAGTGCGGATGCGCAGAAGTTAGAAAATAAAACGGGTATTTATCTTGATAATCCGGAAGTGGGTTTCAATTATCTGTGGGGAAATCCCACAGATATTGGAAACCGAACCGATTTGAGCGTATCACAGACTTTTGATATTCCTACCATAACCGGAATGAAAGGCAGGTTAGCTAATGGGAGGAATGATTTGGTGGAGTGGCAGTATAAATCCGACCGAATGAATATTCTTTTGGAAGCAAAACAGTATTGTACCGAATTGATATATTACAATGCCTTGAAAAAAGAGTTGGATTTACGTTTGCAACACGCCCAAACAATCGCTTCGGGATATAAAGAACGTATGGATAGAGGCGATGCAAATATATTGGAATATAACAAAGTAAGTCTGAATCTATCAACCGTACAAGGCGAAATATCCCGTATCGACGTTGAGCGGAATGCCTTGTTATCGCAACTGAAAAGGCTGAACGGGGGAATTGATGTGGCATTGAATGATGCGCAGTATAATCAGGTTGAACTCCCTTTGAATTTTGAAGACTGGTATGTTCAGGCAGAAGAAAAGAACCCTGTTCTCGCCTATGTAAAGCAGGAAATAGAAGTCAGTAAAAAACAGGTATCGTTGAGTAAAGCTATGGGATTGCCTACTTTTTCGGCAGGTTATATGAGTGAAAAAGTAGTCGGTCAGCGCTTTCAGGGGATTTCTCTGGGTGTATCAATTCCATTGTGGGAAAATAAAAACAGGGTAAAACAGGCTAAAGCTGCTGTCAGGGCTGCCGAATCACGGCAAGAAGACAGTAAACAGCAGTTTTACAGCCAAATTCAGATATTGTACAATCGGGCATTTGGATTGAAGCTGACAGCCGATAATTACCGTAAATCACTCATCAATGTTAATAATACCGATTTGCTAAAAAAGGCACTTGATGCCGGAGAAATTTCCCTGCTTGAATACATGGTTGAAATTGGTTTGTATTATGATACGGTTAATCAGGCATTGGAAGCCGAAAGGGATTATCAAAAGGCTTTTGCTGAACTATCAGCCGTAGAACTCTAAAATGGGATGCCATGAAAAAGCAGCAAAATAAAAAGAAGGGCACTGGCATTGCCAAAAAAAAGAAATTAAGCTCAAAGGCTAAAAAATGGATTATAGTAACAAGTATTGCCGTTGGAGTAATATTAGGCTTTTTACTGTGGTACTTTGTTACCAGATGTGGGAATCCTCATTGTTTCTTTCATAATTGGCCACTAAAAGAGGTTTTATTCTTTGGGATTTTCTTTGCTCTTATGCCATTTGCGTTTTTTAATGAGGACTTGTACAAGAAGTATAAACGATAAATTATAATAATTATGAGTAATTGCAGTAGTGGTAGTTGTTCAGTAAACACTACCGGAAAAGAAGAAAATTTTTCGCAAAAGAAAGCATATATAAGGGCTGCCATTTCATTTGTCATGGTAATAGCAGGCATAATCTTTTCTACCGCAGACCTGTCTTTCTTTTCAAATAATTGGATAAGGTTGGCATGGTATATAATAGCATATATTCCGGTTGGAATACCTGTAATTATAGAAGCATGGGAAAGTATTCGCCAGAAAGATATTTTCAGCGAATATACATTAATGAGCATCGCAACTATCGGGGCATTCTTCATTGGAGAATACCCCGAAGGGGTTGCCGTAATGCTGTTTTATGCTGTGGGAGAATTGTTTCAAGACAGTGCGGTAAACCGTGCGAAAAGAAGCATCAGCGCATTACTTGATGTACGTCCTGAAACGGCAACAATCATCAAGGCAGATAGCACAGAAACAGTTTCGCCGGAGGCTGTAAATGTGGGCGATATTGTGGAAGTCAAAGTTGGAGAAAGAGTTCCTCTTGATGGGGTTTTATTGAATGAAACGGCATCTTTTAATACTTCGGCATTGACTGGCGAAAGCGTTCCCAGAACGATACGGAAAAAAGAAGAGGTATTCGCTGGTATGATACTTACCGACAATGTATCAAGAATTGAAGTAACAAAACCATTCGGCATGAGCGCTTTGGCTCGTATTCTCGACCTCGTTCAGAATGCGACAGAGAAAAAGGCTCCTGCCGAGCAGTTCATACGCAAATTTGCCCGGATATACACCCCGATAGTGGTAGCTTTAGCGGCACTGATTGTACTGCTGCCATTAGCATATTCCGCAATCAATCCTGCATTTGATTATGTCTTTTACGACTGGATTTATAGAGGACTTGTATTTTTGGTAATATCTTGCCCGTGTGCATTGGTTATAAGCATCCCTCTTGGTTATTTTGGCGGTATAGGAGCCGCTTCAAAGAATGGAATATTGTTCAAAGGAAGTAACTATCTGGAAGCCATAACAAAGGTGAATACAGTAGTAATGGATAAAACAGGAACACTGACACAAGGGGTTTTCAAAGTACAAAAGATTGTTCCTGCAAATCATTTACTTGAAACAGATTTAGTAAACATAGTTGCTTCAGTGGAAACTCAAAGTACACATCCGATTGCCAAAGCGATTGTTGAATATGCAAAGCAGCAGAATATCGAAATTATTAAGCCGGAGAATGTAAATGAAATCGCAGGACACGGATTGCAGGCCTCAATTAATAATAAAATGGTATTGGTAGGCAATCCTAAATTATTAATTAAAAACAGTATTGAATTTCCTGTGGAGATTACCGCAATCCCCGAAACGATTGTCGTTTGTGCTATTGACGGTCTATATGCAGGATATATCCTTGTAGCAGATGCACCTAAAGAAGATGCAGCCGTAGCCATAAATGCTTTAAGGGAGTTAGGTATTAGAAATATCGTGATGCTTTCCGGTGATAAACAGGCTATCGTTTCAAAACTGGCAACAGAACTGAACCTTAGCCAAGCTCACGGAGATTTGCTTCCTGAAGGGAAAGTGGAATATGTAGAGCAGTTGAAGTCCGATCCGTCAAACAATATCGCATTTGTAGGCGATGGAATAAATGATGCTCCTGTCCTTGCCATGAGCGATGTAGGTATAGCTATGGGTGGGTTGGGAAGTGATGTTGCTATCGAAACGGCAGATGTTATCATACAAACAGACCAACCGAGCCGGATAGCAACTGCAATCAGGATAGGAAAAGCAACCCGCCGGATTGTCGTACAAAATATAAGTCTGGCTTTCGGTGTAAAACTTATTGTATTGATTTTGGGTGCAGGAGGTGTTGCTACTCTATGGGAAGCGGTATTTGCCGATGTGGGAGTGTCGTTATTGGCAATACTGAATGCAATAAGGATTTTGCGAATGAAGTTTTAAGTATGTCCGCTTTAGGATTTATTCTTTATGATTTTGTGAATAAATATGCTAGTATAATAATTAATATCCAAAGTAACTCAACAAGTAATGAAACCTTGTTTTATCAGGCTTTGGTATAAATAAAGTGCGGAAATATGATTCAATTTACTTCCAGTCTTAAAAAAGAGGTTGATGTGAAAGTTGAGCAAATTGAATGCTCGGAAATCAGTATAGTTACAAAGTCATTGGAGGCTTCCCGTGTACTTACCGATGCGTTCAAGCAGTTGAAGGCATTTATCTTAGCGTATGATTTTCAGAATGAAGAAGAAGAAATATCATTTTTCAAGGAAATTAAGCCAAGACTATGTTTTCGTTTAATATACTACCGTAAAATTTACAATATCGAAATGAGCCGACCTATGGGTATCGACAAGCAACGGGAATACTTATGTGATATTATGAACGACATAAATAAATACAATGCCAAGCGGCTTGATTTTGTTCGCTATTACCGTTCAGGTTCCAGTCATTTGGATAACCTGTATTTTTTACGAAATAAGATAGATGCAGAGCAATACCTCGAAACTTTCTATCACGAGCTTGATCCAGATTTCTCCACTAATTGCGATTTCAAAGTTGCCAAGATTTTGTCGAATGATATGCTTTCTGATTATTTGATGAGGGAAATAGAACTATTGAATGACAACGGTTCAATAGTGGGCTCTTTCGGGTTTCCTGCTACTAAGTTAACATGGAAAGGCACAAAAGTAGAATTACAGGAACAAATAATTTCATGGGACAGTGCCGGAACATTTGGCGAAATACCACTTACACAACTTTATAATTATATCCAAAATGTCTTTAATATTCAATTAGACAGCAACTTATCTCGGAGTTTTAGCGAATTAAAAATACGGGTATCTCCTACACCGTTTCTTGATAAATTAAAAGATGCCCTACTACGGCGCATGGGTAGAAAATAACCAATACAGAGGTCGGTATATATCGTTGAACATCCGATTTTGATGCTTATTTAGGTCAAATCGGGTGTTTTGGTTTATAATTCTCTCTTTACCGACCTTTTTTATATTTTTTCTTCCTGTTTTTTTAGAGAAATTCACAGTTCTAATTTAATGTAAACTAACAACTTATATAAAATGATTTCCTAAAAATAATACAGAGGTCGGTATAGGGTTTCTACTACTCCATATATACTCTAAAACGCTCGATTTTGATGCTAATTCAGGTCAAAATCGGGTGTTTTGGTCTATAATCCGCATTATACCGACCTTTTCTAACTTTTTTGTCCCTGCTTTTTGACGGGAAATGCATTTTTAATTCGCTGTAAATAAATGAATTGAAAAATATTTTCAAGAAAAGTCATACCGACCTCGTTAGCGACTATTGGAAAAGCCCCGAACTTTGCAGTGAATCAATAAGTTGCAAATATGAAAGTAATAACGATAGAATCGGAAGCGTACAAAAGGCTGGTGCGAAAGATCGACAAGATTTATTCCGATATAAAAAAGCAGGCGAAAGAAAATGCCACTCCGCAACCCGATCCTTCGGAAGTTTGGATAAGCGACCAAGAAGCCGCAATCATATTACAGGTAAGTAAACGCACCATGCAACGGTTACGCAGTAATGGAGAAATAACCTACTCCATCCGAGGCGGTAAAACGTGGTACACATTGGCAGAGGTTAAACGTCTATTGCCGGGACGAGTAATTAGAAACGATAAAACGGAAGGAGGCAAGCCATGAGTGAGGAAAACGAAGGATTGAAAGATTGGATGCGGGAATGGTTCGAGCAATTCTTGGGACGTTTTGACCGATTGGACAAGTTTATGGATATAATGAGCGGGCGGCATAACGTACTGAATGGCGAGCGGCTTCTGGATAATCAGGATTTGTGCCAACTGCTGAACGTGAGCAAACGGACATTACAACGCTACCGTTCTGCGGGTGAACTGACCTACATAACCATTCACCATAAAATATTCTACACAGAGAAAAATGTAGAAAAATTCATACGCGACCATTTCGCCAAAGGCGATAATGACAGTGAAACAGAACTTGAACCTGAACCATCCGATTAGCTTTTCTGATTTGTGTCCATTGTTAAGACCCCGTGCAGTCGTGAGATAGTGCGGGGTTTGCTGTTTCTGACAGACACTGAAAAAGGCGGATTGCTCCGCCTTAAAACCCTTTCCGGTTCGGTTAAGAGTGCCGGAACACGTAACCGCTATCGAACCAGTAGTCGGTCATAAACAAATCGCGGGCGAACTTTTCATAGTCAAAGTAAGTTTTCGCAAATTCCGGCAGGTCGTAGCATTCTTCAACGACTTCATACGCATAATCTTCTTCATCTTTATATGCACCCTGAAAGTCATCCTCGAAAGAGGAAATCAAGTCGTTTATATCTTTGGAACTAAGATCGTAGCTTTCGTGGTTTAGCCAGACCTCGAATGCTGCCTTTTTATCATCGTCCATCTCGTCTATGGCTTCGATAATTTCAAATATATTATCGGACAGCCAACTTTCACCTATTAAACCGGAGGGTATATATTCCCAATCCTGAAACATTAATTCGGGGTCTTGTTCGTCCTTGTGTAACTCGCGGCAAGCCTCGTAAAATTCTTCTTTATCGGAGTAATCCGAAAGGTCTAACCACTTACCGAAAATTGAACCTTCATTGTACTTAGCGTAAGTTCCTACATAAATCCGTGCTTCTGATATATTTTCCATAACCTTAATTTTTAATCGGCATCTGCCGG
>PPYE01597316.1_pt1 | contig 51784 bp, 60 predicted proteins | sample 1559881 | NCBI WGS metagenome assembly PPYE01 (sample SAMN08240022, study PRJNA423297) | Human gut metagenome, whole genome shotgun sequencing project.
GAGGGTGGTGGAGATGATGTCCACAAGGCCCGTCCCTGCCACAGCCACGCCCTCTTCCATGGTAGCCAGGTCTGCCATGACGGCAATGTGCGGCCACAGCCTGTGCACCTCGCCCAGCAGCTTCTTCAGCTCTGCAAGCCCGCGCTGGGGGCGCAGGGTACAGTCAAGGCCAAGCACGTCGGCCCCGGCCTCCACCACTTCTTTTGCACGCTCCAGTGTAGGGGTGATGTAGATGGCGTCAAGAGGGTTCTGCCCTTCGGGAAAATCCTTGTAAATGCCCACGATAGGCTTATCGGTGACGGCGCGTATGGCCCGGATATCCTGAGGCCAGCACGCGCGCAGGCCCTCGGCCCCGCCCATCAGCACGCTCTGCGCCATTACGCGCATGTTCTGCGGGCCGTACAGAGGCGTATCCTCATAGGCCTGCACGCTGATGATGGTTTTGCCCATCAGCCTTTCTACCACCGGTTTCATAAAGCACCTCCCGTCAAAGCGTCACGTCTTTCGACTTGGACACCTTCATGAAAATACACAAAGACACCACCGTAGTCAAAGACAGAATGGTGGCCAGCGCCGCAGCGATGCCGTCGTTGCCGCGCGACACATACACATAAATAGCCAGCGTCAGCGTCTGCGTGCGCACCGTATACAGGCAGATGGCCGTGGAGAGCTCGGTGATGATGGTCACCCAGCTGAGTATGGCGCCGGAGATGATACCGTTTGCCATCATGGGCACCGTGACGAGGAAAAACGTCTTTACCTTTGAGGCGCCAAGCGAGATAGCGGCCTCCTCTACCGTAATGGGTATCTGCTGCAGAGTTGCCACCGAGCTTCGTATTGTGTACGGCAGGCGGCGTATCACAAGGGCTATCACCATGATAATCATGGTGCCCGTGAGGATAAGCGGCTTCTGGTTGAAGGCCATGATAAGCGCAATGCCCACCACGCTGCCCGGAATGATGTAGGGCAGCATGCTCATAATGTCAATGACGTTGTTGGCCGTATTTCTGCGGCGCACCACCAGGTAGGCCACCAATACCGCCAGCAGGATGATGACGGCCAAGGCGCTCAGGCCAATGACAAAGGTGTTTTTGATGGCGCTGCCCGCCACCTGAAAGGCCGAGCGGTAGCTTTCCAGCGAATAGCCCGGCACAAACGCTTTGCCGGAGGTTTTGCGGAAGGATTCATACAGGATGTAAAGCTGCGGCATGAACGCCACGCCCACTACGCCATAGGCAAAAACGTGGATAAGCACGTTGAACGGCCCCTTCGCCTTTTTGCGCTCGATGGGGTGAAGCGCGCTCATGGTGAAGGAAAAACGGTTGGACGTATGCTTCTGCACAAGGAACACCACCGTGGTAATGAGAATGGCTATTACCGACGTGGCGCAGGCAAAGCCGTAGTCGCCGCCCGCCGTCTCAGAAAAGAAGGCATTGTATATTTCTACCGGGAAGGTACGGTAGCCCTGCCCAATCAGCAGCGGCGTGCCGAAATCTGCAAAGGCGCGCATGAACACCAGCAGCGTAGCCGCCAGAATGGTGGGCATGCACAGCGGCAGAATCACCTTGAAAAAGCGCCTCACGCCCTTGCAGCCCATGTTTTCCGACGCCTCCAGCAGAGAGTTGTCGATGTTTTTCATGGCGCCTGAAACGTACAAAAACACCAGCGGGAAAAGCTGAAGCGAAAGCACCAGCAGAATGCCGTTGAACCCGTATATGCTGGGCAGCGTGACGCCCAGCAGAGATTTGATGGTTTTGCGGATAAGTCCCGAGTTGCCCAAAAGCAATATCCACGAATAGGCGCCGATAAAAGGCGCCGACATGCTGCACAGAATAATGATAATCTGCAGAAAGCCACGGCCCTTTATGTAATACATATTATACACATAGGCCAGGGGTACGCCGATGACCAGCGTGATGACGGTGGCCGCCACAGATACCTTGAACGAATTCCACAATGTGGAAAAGTAATAGCTTTTGCCGAAAAACTTCTGGAAATATTCCAGCGTGAAGGCACCCGTTTCCCCGTTGAACACCGACTGCCGCAGCAGGTTGAACATCGGGTAAATAAGGAACAGCAGGTAGCAGCCCAGAATGGCAAGGGTAACTGCCATCCATGGGTCCAGCCTTTTTGTTTTTTTCATAGCTTCGCCCCCTGTCTGTCAAACCGCGTTGTCGTCGTGCACGCCTTCCAGCAGGTTGTGTGCGCCGTCTTCCCCAAACACGTTTATCTTTTCCGTTTTTACCCCCAGGCGAATGACGGCCCCATCGGGGATGACGCTGTCTATCTGCGACTCCTGAATAATTTCGATGCGCTCGCCCTCGTCCGTATGGGCAAAATAGTGGGTGTTCAGCCCCAGGAACACGCTGCTGTCCACCGTGGCCTTCAGGCCGCCGGCTTCCTGCGAGGTGCTCAGCACAAATTCCTCCGGGCGCACCGATATCTGCACGCGCTGCTGCTTTTGCTGTTCGGGCAGCACATTGTGCATCTCTACCTCAAACCCGGCGTCAAAGCAGAGCACGCACTTGCCGCCTTGCATCTTCAGCGTGCCGGGCAGAATGTTCGAGCGCCCGATGAACGTTGCCACAAACAGGTTGGCGGGCCTCTGGTAGATAGCCTTCGGCGTGCCCACCTGCTGGATGTCGCCCTGATTCATGACGGCAATGCGGTCCGACACGGCCATGGCCTCCTCCTGGTCGTGGGTAACATACACGTTGGTGATGCCCACCGTGTGCTGTATCTCTTTTATCACCGTGCGCATCTCCACACGAAGCTTTGCGTCCAGGTTGCTCAGCGGTTCGTCCATCAAAAGCACATCGGGCTTTATGACAAGCGCGCGGGCCAGCGCCACACGCTGCTGCTGCCCGCCGGAAAGCCTGTCGGGCATGCGGTCTGCATATTCCTTAATATGCATCAGCTCCATAAACTTGTCGGTTTCGGCCTGAATGGTCTCTTTCGATTCCTTTCTGTTTTTCAGGCCAAAGGCCACGTTGTCCCGCACTGTCATGTGGGGGAAGATGGCATAGTTCTGAAACACCATACCGATGTTGCGGCGGGCAGGGTCTATATCGTTGATGCGCTTGTCATTGAAGTAGAAATCGCCCCCTTCAATGCTGTTGAAGCCTGCAATCATTCTCAGAAGCGTCGTCTTTCCACACCCAGATGGACCAAGGAGGGTGAAAAACTCACCCTCCTTGATATCCAGAGACAGATCTGAGATGATTGTATTGTCGCCGTATTTTTTTACGGCATCTTTAATGCGAATACAAACACTCATATCAGTTTTCCCCTTGTGATATTGTTTTCAAACTCCCGCTCAGCCGGTGAGAAGATCCGTCCAGCGCTCCAGCATACTGGTCTGCTGCTCGGCCACGGCCTGCTGGTCTTCATACACCACATTGATCTCGTCAAAGGGCTTCATAGCCTCGTTCGTCTGCGGGATGGAGGTGATGGTGCCGCGGATAGTCGTCTCGGCAAGGGCCGTTTGGCATTCCTCGCTCAGCAGATAATCCACAAACAGCTTGGCGTTCTCCATATTGGGGGCATTCTTCACAATGGCCACACCGGCGGGCAGCCACACGGCGCCCTCTTCCGGGTAGACAAGCGAGAGATCTGCGTCGGGATTTTCGGCATTGTCGATAATGGCCTGCACAACGGGGTCTTCGTAAGAGACGCCCACGGCGTATTCGCCGTCGATAACGCCCTTATACACCTGCGAAGAGCTGGAGAGCACGATGCCATCCAGGTTGTCGATAAACTTGTCGATGTAATCCCACGCGGCGTCGCTCTGGTAGCACTCGGCGGGGGTGTCGCCCTCGCCCATCACCAGCAGCATGTTGGTCAGCTCGGCAAAGGCGCTGGAGGACGCGGTGGGGTCGCCCATGGCAATTTTGCCCTTCAGCTCAGGCTGCAGCAGGTCGGCATAGCCGTTTACTTCCACGCCCAGCTCTTCCAGCAGGGTGTTGTTCAGAATAAAGCAGCCGCTGCCGGACAGGTTGCTGTACGAAACGTTGCCGTCCGTGTTGTTGCGGTAGTTTTCATCGAGATTTTCCTCATTGGGCGAAATATACGGCTCCCACAGGTCGGGGTGCTGGTGGTAGAAGTTGTAGTTGATGGCGCCCCAGTTGATGTCGGCCTGGGGGTTCTCTTTTTCAGCCTCGATGCGGGCCAGCACATCGCCCGTGCCCATAGACTGAAGCTCCACTTCAATATTGGGGTATTTCACCATAAAGCCGTTGGTCAGGCTGCTTGCCACCTGGGTGTCCGAGTTGGGCGAGTAAATCACCAGCTTGCCGCTGGGCTCTGCCGAGCCGCCCGAGCCGGATGCCGCGGCCGAGCCGGACGCCGTGCCGGAAGATGCAGGGGCGCCGCCGCAGGCCACCATGGCCAGCAGCATGCCCGCTACCAGAAACACACTAAGAAGCTTTTTCATAGAACAATTCTCCTCCTTTTTCGTTCTTTTCAAACGCGAACGTGCCGTACGCTGTCTGTTATTTACTTTTACTTTACAAACAGCTTACACAATTGTTGCAATGCGTGAAGAATGAGAAAAGTTTGCACACAAACTGAGAAAACCCTGCTGTAAAAATACAGCAGGGTTTTGCCCATTATAAAAGGATTTTTAGGATGTCTTAAAAGGCCTTTTAAGCGCAAGTTAAATTTGCACTATCGATCATCTTGAAATTGCAATATTGTAGAATTCCCTGTTTATCTCGAAGCCTACATAATGTCGCTCAGCATTGCGGCACGCCACAGCAGTGGTGCCGCTGCCCATGCAGCAGTCCAGTACAAGCTGGCCGGGTTCAGTATAGGTTCGTATCAAATACTCGAATAGAGCGACAGGCTTTTGCGTGGGATGCAGGCCCTCTCGTTGACAGGGAAAGGTGAGCACCTGCCGGGGATAGTTTGTATACTTCTGCATGCTGTCTTTTTCCAGGCTACCCGTTCTGTATATTCCAGCTGCAGTATATCGCCTGCCTTTGGATTTGATGGGTTTTTCCAGGGCCACCAATCCTTGTGGGTTGTATACTGGTGCCTGCCGGTAAAACACCACTATATCCTCCACACAGCGCAGCGGTTGGTATTTTGCGAACGGAAAGCCAGTGACTTGATTTTTGTGCCAATACCAACAATATCTAAAATGCTTTCGGTTACTGCTAATTAGCTGGGTTGTGAATGGTTGTGCAGCTGTAAATACCATGGCGGCACGAGGTTTGGCGACACGATATAGTTGCTGCCACAGCTCAGGGAGAGGGAGCATAATATCCCAGTCCCCATCGGTCGTGCCATATGGTAGATCCGTCAGAACCATATCTATACAGGCATCCGGCAACATGCCCATCCCTGCAAGACAGTCCATATTATAGATTTCATTGTGATAATCCATTGTGTTGCTCCTCTCTGTTGAGAGCAGCCGTCACCACAACGCGAGCGTGCGAAATTCCCCCGGCCCCGCCTCATGCAGCTGCAGGCCGGCATAAAATGCCCCCAGCTGTCAGCCGGGGGTTCTGTTTATTGCTCGCTTTTTTTCTCTTTTGCCTGTTTGTACACCTGATGTACACCCACGCTGGCCAGCGCGCACAGGCCGCCTTGTACAATGGCCGTGAACACCGCCATCACAACGCTCTGCCAGCCGTCCAGTTGGGCTGTAGCCATTACATACATCGCGGCCAAAAACATGCCCACTAAGGCCAGGGTGTAGGGGATATTGGCACTGGGGAAGCGTTTGTCTGCCTTCAGTGCGGCTCCCAGGCCAAACATCAGCGGCACCAGCACGAAAAGCTCAGGTTTAATGTACTCCTGCAACGATGTGATGATTTCTGTCATAATTTTTACCCTCCATTTTATATTGATCGGCATTGGATGAGAATCGAAATATTACCCTTCCAGCGCCGCCTGTGCGGCCTTTATTTTGGCCTCTGCATGCTCGGCGCGCTCTGTTGCTGCCTCGGCCTTTTCCCCGGCCTCCCGGGCCTGTTGCAACGCGGTGTCGCGCTCTGCTGTCACACTGGCCAGGCTGTTGCGCAAGGCCTGTGCCTCGGCCTTGCTCGCTTCCAGCTCTGCGCGCAGCGCCTCGATGTCATCCCCCGCGGGCTCGTCCGGTTCTGCAGGTTCCTCCGGCGTCTCTATGTACTCTGAGAACTGCCAGCCCAGCCCCTGCTCATAGCTATATTTTTTGAGCAGTATTTGGTCGCCGTTGCTGAGAGGCCCCACCGTTACCAGGCCATCCCGCGTCACAATGGCAGTGTCGGGGTCAAGCCCGCTGTTCCTCACCCACTGGGTAAGATAATAGCTGATGTCGCCGCCCGTGAGGTTGCCGCCGTCGGCCCCGGTGATAGCCACAATGCAGCTGCGGCCGGGCGTTACAGCGTCAAACGTGATATTATCCGCTGCAATTTTAAAAGTATGTCCCATATTGTCCTTGGCAGTGCTGCCGAAATCCTTTGCGGCCCTGAACCCGCCGCCAGTGTATACCTGAGTATCGGGGCGCAGGAAGCACACGTCGTACTCGTGTAGCTGGTTTGCAATCACATAAGTGCCCCGGCCGTTTTTGCTTTGCGTCGTATTCTTGCCTTTGCTCCACTCGCGGTGCGTGTGGTGGCTGAACGCATCCTTGCGCCCGTTGCCGAAGCCGCCCTCATACCCAATGATTTCCCCCTGCTTTTTATGGGTGCCCGCGGCAAACCGGTTGATATTATCGTGCATAAAAAGGAACGTCACCACGCCCACATAGCCGTTTGCACATTCCACCGGGCCTTCGCTCACAAAGTACGTCTCGTGGCTGCTGTCTGTACGCACGCGGGCAAAATAACCGTCAAAGGGTGCCAGCACCGGGCTGTCAAAAGCCGTGCTCTCGCCGCCGTCGTCGCGCGCAAGGCTGCCCGCGTGCGAATATGTACTGTATTCATCCTGCGTGATACGCATGTGTGTGCCGGGGAATAAGACTTTCTGTGCCATTTGTCTTTACCTCCTATGAAATTTGAATTTTTGTCAATATAAAATTATCAAAACGAATAGCTGTTGCGTACAAATGCCGCTCAGCGTAGAAATACACACCGCTGCGGCGGAACTGGCTGGGGATGGAAAATGTTTTTGTACCAGAAGCCCCCTGGTCTCTTGTGATGAGAATTTCCGGGGCGAAATTTGTTCCGGCCCAGTTATTAAATTGCAGCTTCGCATTCGTGGAAAAGCCGCAGAACCCCATCCAGTTGATACCAGCTGTGCCATTATCCCAAGTCAAAGTAATTTGCGAATAACCCGATAGGTCCAGTGCTGCGCTCCGTACAATGACCCAGTTGCTGCTTCCCGTATTATCCGCCTGCATGTAAAGCTTCAGTTGATTGCTATTGCTGGAAAACCACCCCTGCCAATAATGTGTGCATGTCCAGTTGTTGGCGGCTATCAGGTCGATGCCATTATTCCACACCTTTGTGCTGCCGAAGTTCACCTGCTTCAGCGATGTGCTGTTGTATATCACCTTCCCGCTGGAGGGGATATCCGTGCTGTTTACGATGAGGGCCATTTGGTGCGCCCCCGTTCCAGGGTAGGTGCTTTGTGCAAATCGCCCTTACGGGCTACACAGCACCCCCCCCCGCTCGTGGGGCTGAACTGGGTACGTTATTGTTTTCTGTATAGTATTTGAAGCGCAGGTACTTGAAGCCTTTTGTGTTGATTGTGAAATTGGATACCAGCAAGGCGCGGTTACCGCCTATGGTGCTTTCTTCGCCGCCAAAGCGCAGCTTGCTATCCACGATACCGCCATGCGCCTGAATGTTGCCGTTGGTGGTGTTTTTATAGCCCTGGCTTGCCATGGAAAACACCTGATATCCGGCATCGCTGCCCAACATGCCCCCACCCATCCAAGAGCCGATGGAACTGCCGGTTTTCATGATGGTGATGGGGTCCGGCGTGGAGGTCCACACCAGCACGCTGCCGTGGTTCACCTGTTTTAAGGCGGTGCTGTTAAAGTTCACGGCGCCGCTTTGCGGAATTTCGGTACTGTTTACAATCAGGGCCATCTCACATCAGCCCCAGTTCCGCCAGCTTGCGCTCAATGAAGGTAAGCTGCTCCATGCGGGCAAACAGGCGCGTCTCGCTGATGGTTTCACCCGTACTCGCATCATAGGTTTGATGCAGTTTTTTGGCGATTTCCACCGGCAAGGTGTAGCCTGTGAACACAGCCTCAAAATACTCATCCGGTTTATCCGGTTTGGGCTCTTTTACCGTGATATGCTGCATAGCATCTGTGTTCTTGCACAGTGCCTCGAACTGGTTGAAGGTCATCGCTTTTTCCGGCATCCAAATTTCCACAAAACTGCGGACGTTGATATCTCCAGAAGGGTAGCACACAGTTTCATTGCACACCTCATAGGTAGCTTCATTCGCACAAATCAGTTGTTTCATTTTTTCTTTCCTCCTTATGTCAGCCAAAGTTTTTGAACATAGACGCTGCTGGCATTTCCGTTGCCCCAGTTGCCTACATACACATAGTTCATACCCTGCACAGATGCAATGCTGTAGGTGCCGGTATGCCAGCCGGAGTCAATTTTATATTCGTTTGTGTCCGTCACGGCCCAAGTGCGGGCGGGGCTGTTGGTGTGCGGCAAAGCACCCGTCACAGTAGCCGTATACATGGTGCAGCGCGGCACGCCCCAAGGCGCCGCGCCATATCCGCCATAGGATGTCCATATCATGTGATAAGTGGTATAGTCTGTTAGGTCGTATGCAGCGCTAGAGCGCAAAATAGCTGCCGTGCGCAGGTTGCTGTCGCCATTACCCCAGGGCGAGAGGTTCCAGCATTTTACACCATTGCCCTGCGTGGTGGCGTTGTTGTTGTAGACGGTCCCAAAATTGACGGCCGTCATGCGGTTTATGTTCCCGGGGCCATCGTACAGCACCAGCTGGGGTGGCGTGGCAGACCACACCTTCGTGCTGCCAAAGTATATTTGCTTCGCTGCTGTTCCGTTCTGGATTACTTTTCCCCCCGCGGGGATATTTGTGCTATTTACTATGAGGGCCATTTGATGCGCCCCCGTTCCAGGGTAGGTGCTTTGTGCAAATTGCCCTTACGGGCTACACAGCACCCCCCCCCCCGTGGAAATTTTTGGAAATCGTCATTCTGTACAACCTCCAATTAGCCATAGTTGATAGTCAGCGTGGTACCTGAAAGCGACATGGAAAGCGCCTTTCCACCGATTTTGGCCGAATCGCCCACGCTTAGCTCTGCTTCCGTTTTACCGCCCAGCGCCGCGGCGTTTGCCACAGGCACCTCTTCCACGGCCGCCTCGCCCACGGGCTCGCCCTCTTCGCCAAGGCCCTGCTTCACCGCGTGCAGCGTTACGGCGCCGGTGGCCTCGTCCACCGAAAGGCGCACAGGCCCGCCAAAGGTTTGGCTGGCTGCCTGTGCACCGGCCTCATCCGTGCCGGCCTCTGAGGCGGCAGGGGGCGTATACGCCTGCACAGCCGTGGCCTCATCCACCACGCCGTCAGCGTCCTTGTCGTATACCGCGCGTAGCATCACCTCGCTGCCCTGCTCGATGCCGTCAATGGCCTGCTGGAGCAGGAGGATTTGCTGCTTTGCCGCCGTGTCGTGCGCCTGAATGGCCGCGGAAAGCTGCTGGAAATAGGGCTCCGTGTCCAGCTCGCCTATTGTCTGCGCCACTGTACCGCAGCGCCCGGTATCCAGCCGCGTGTCAGCGATAATCTCATCGCCCACAGTTTCCGTGCCCGGCTCCACACGGATGTTGGCCGTGCCCAGCTCCCATATGGTGGTGTTGCGTGTCAGGGCAGGAGCCTGCGGCTCGGCCGCCGCCGGGCCCTTGACATAATACAGGTCAATGCTGCGGTGCTCCAGCGACAGGTCCAGCCGGGCCACCACCGTATCAATGCGCGGCTGCGCCTCGGCTGCAGGCACCGGGAACTCCCGCTCTGCCGTCTCAATCCCCATAGCTCCCTGTATATGGCACACGCCGGGCTTGACAAGCACCTGCATCCCGGTGCCCGCCACCACCTGCAGGGCGTCTGTGGGGTTATAAAATACCCCGTCTGAAAAATACTGCGCAAATACCTTGCGCAAAAAGGCACTGTCCACAGCACGGTCATACTGCGGCAGGCCCTGGCCGTCGTAGGTCACGCGGCTGGTAAATGGATAGCTTTGCATATCAGTAAATCAACCTCGCTTTCTTCAGCTGGGTGAGCATCTTGTCGCCCAGCTCTATGGTTATTGTCAAGTTGTTACGCTTGCGCACCTCGCGCACCGTGATGATGCGTGCCTCCATGGCCAGCCCCAGCTCCGGGATTACCACGTCCACAAGGTCGCCCAAATCCCAGTCGGTCAGGTACGCAAACCCTGTATTGCTGGCCTCTATCTCAATGTTTTGGATAATCTGGTAATCCAGCAGCTTGTCCAGCCCCTTCTGCCGCAGCCCCTCTAAATATTCCGCCTCTGTCTGCTCCTCTGGGTCCCAGCGGTCACTGCGGGCATCCACATACAAGATACGCCTGTATCCGCCGCCCGAAAGGTCGGCATACGCCACCTTGCGGTTTTCCTCCTGGTCCTGCCCGGCAATAATGGCATAATTGCGGTAGTTGCTGCTGTCTAGGCTGGCCTTTACTTCCGCGAGATTGCGGAAGCCGTCCGAAAAGGTCACAAAGGGGTTGATGTTCTGGCTTTGTGTGCGGTTCAGGCCCTGCCACACTTCGGCGGTTATCTTATTTGCCAGATAGTCATAGCGGCAGCGCAGGCTCATCTGCACGGTCTGCAGACGGGTGTACGCCACGTCCGCCAGTTTGCCGCCCGTCTCCTGCCATGCTGTGCCTTCGTCTGCGGCGGCCGCGGGCCAGTCCACCACCTCCAGCAGAGGGATGTCATCTTTGTACTGCTGCAGCATGCCCGTTACCGCGGCAGGGATATCCCCGGTGGCATAATAGGTAGGCCATACCACCTTGTCATTGAGCAGGGCTTCCAGAAAGTAGCCCGATATCTGGATGGACCTCCCCTTTACGGTTTCCTGCATCTCCACTTTTTGCACGACACCTGCTTCCGGGCGCTCCGGCGTATAGACATACGCCATATCGGGAGAGTAACTCGCCGGGTCCACCTTGACCGAAAATTGTCCTATCTCGTAATACTCGCGCGTCCACTGCAGGTTGAAATACTGCAGGTAGCCCACCGGCTGGAAGTCTTTATCAAGCCCCAATAGCTGCACAACTCACACCCCCAGATATTGGTTGTTATACCGCAAAATAACGTGCAGGCTGTTGTCACCAAAGTCTGCCGCATAGCTCACGGTATTGATGCCAGGCTGCATCTGCATGCCTGCAAAATTGCTGGCGCGGTCCACCTTGTTGAGAATGTTTTCTCCGTTTTTGCGCACACGGACATATGGAAAAAATACAATCTCTATCACATCGCCCGCCTCCATGGTGTCCAGGATGCGGATATAGGCGTCATCCTTGATGAGCTTGGGGTTTGTTACCTGGCCCTCTGCCTGTAGTATCGCGCTGGGATATGCAGGCACATCGCCCGGATACTGGAAAACCACCTTGCGGTCGTAGTTGTAATACGACACCAGCACGCCGTAATCGGGATTGTCCATATAAGGGAACCCCCAGCGCGCTGTCTCGGAGGCGATATCCTGCCCAAAATCATCCACGCTCTGCCAGTAAGGATTAGGACAGAGAAAATAGGCTGAGAAACTCTGCTTGTCGTGGATGTACCCTGTGGGCGCTTTAAAAGCCGACAGCTCGCCCTCTATCCATCGCGTGCGCCCCATATACGTCAGGTAAACCTTGTAGGTGCGCTTAGGGTTAAAAAACTCCGTAGCGCGCCAGCGCAGGGCGTCGTTTTGGGCGGCGTCCATTACCTCCGCCTCTATCTGCAGGTCGCGCTCCGATACCTTTTTGCCCGTGACGGTGCTGCCGTCGCCCACAGCGTTGTCCTCGGTAAAAATTTGCAGCTTAGGCGCGTCAGCGCCCTCTATTTTTGTGAGGCCCCAATCGGTCTCATCTGCAACCAGCTCGGCGCCGTCATCCCGCACAAAGCGGGCCACCACTGCCTCATCCATTGCGGTCACCTGCCAATCCATGTGTCTGCTCAATACGCAGCGCGCGGGCTATCTCGTCCGGCGCCTGCATCGGCTCCATAAAGTAGATGTTTTGCGTGTGCTGCTCGGTATGAGCAGCATCTATCACGTCTGCTACACCACCGCTTGCGGCTCCCGCATAGGCAAACCGCATGCTGTTGGCCGCCACGCCTGCCCGCATGGCGGAAATGGTCTGCGCGGCCTGCTCGCGCCATGTCGTGCCATCTGCAGCCGTCTCAATCATGGCCCTTGTGGTCTGGTGCATCTGCCGCAGCAGCTCTGGTGTGCCACGTGCCACGCCGCGCGTCCAGCCCCGCATCGTCATAAGGCCAATCATCATCTCAAACAAACGGGACGGCGAGTTTATTTGCAGTCTGGATTTTGTGGCATTATAAGCCAATACCGCCGCATTAACCATGGCCGCAACCAGCGCCGAACTGCCGTTGTTGATGGCCTGAATGATGCCATTAATCATCTGTGTGCCGATGGTGCCAAAGTTGGAGGCCGTCACCTGATTGCTCGCGGCCGTCTTAGCTTTTTGAATCATCTGCACTGTGGCCGTTTCCAGGCTCTTGTTGGTGCTTACACCATTTGCCACATCGTCCACCATGTCAGTACCGGCTGCCGCCACATCCGGCAGGCCAAGCTCGGCCATGAGGGCCTGCACAGCTACCTCGCCGCCATTGGCAAACACCTCGCTCAGATGGGCCAGCTGCTCGTCTGTGGCGCTGGCCAGCGCGGCAACGTTGCCCGCGGCTTCCGGCCCGGCGTCCCGAAGCTGCTGCAGCAGGCCCTGGTCCAGCCCGCGCTCACCCAGCAGCACAAGGTTATCCGCCCACTGGGCCACGGCTGCCTGGTTATGCTCCAGATTGGCTATCATGTCATTGACACTTAGTTCACTCTCTGTATCAATGCGGTCAAACATATTCGTAGCTGCCTCGGTATAGGCCGCCAAGGCATCTGTGCGGCGCTGCATTTCTTCCTCTTCTGCGGCTGCCACCGCTTCCGCGTTTTCCACAATCTGGCTTGCATGTTCTGTATCCAGCTCCATCAGCTGGGCCTCCATCTCAGCCTTTTCTGCAGCAATTTCCTTTTCACGCTCGTGCGCTTCTTCCTGTGACGCACTGAGCTCCTCCATCAGCTCGTTGTATTCACTCTGCTTGATGACGCGTTCTTCCAACTGGGCATCCAGCTCCGCCTGTTTGGCTTCGATTTCCTGTATATTTTCCTGCAGGCTTATTTCTTCCTGATACAACTGGTTTTGCCGCTCTATCAGGGCGTTGGATTCCTCCATCGTCTGTTTGGCGCTGATATACTCGGCCACCTGTTCCGTGTTCATGCTGAGCAGGTCGTTTTCCTCGTCGTAGGCAAGGTTCAGGCCATCATAGGCCGCATTGAGCTGCTCCACATAGGTGGCAAGCTGTGCCTTTTCGGCGGCCGTGCGGTTTTCCTTGTTTGCCAGGGTATCTATCTGGCTGATAAGCTGCCGGGCGGCCTCGCCCTCCGTTTTGATGGATTTTGCGGTATCCGCATAGCTTTTTGCACTGGATTCCTGGCTGCTTATCAGGTCATCCGTGGCAGTTGTCAGCTCATCCACTGCTGCCGATTGCTCTTTATAAGCCTCCGTCTCCTGGTTAATCATTTTATACAGGGCCACACCCAGTGCCGCGATAGCTGCAGCCGCCCCGATAACAAGCGCCACCATCGCTCCGATAGGGTTGGCCGCCATGGCGGCATTCCAGGCCCACTGTGCAGCCGTTACAATGCTGATACCGCCGGAAAGCAGCCCCACTACAACGGTTTTAGCCGTCAGGGCGCCACTGCTGGCCAGCACCGCCGCAGTCTCGGCAGCTGTCGCCGCTGTGCCTGCGGAGGTGATAAGGTTGCCTGCTGCATCAATTGTCATGCCCTTGGCCTTGGCGGCAGCACGCACCTTTTCGGCCGTGGCCTCGCTGGCCAGTGCAGCCGTCAGCAATGTGTGCGAGGTGGCATCCATCATTACAAGGGCCTGCGATGCCGCCATCGTTGCCTTGGTGGCGGTGATTACTGCATTGAGGCCTTTATATGCTGTACTTACTGTGCCAATGATGGTGTACGCCTTCATCACAGCCCACAGCCCACCCACACCGATAGCCAGCAGATCAATATTTTCCAATACAGGCGGAATCACTGTAGCAATTCCTTTCAATGCAGTCTCGAACATGGAACCGAATTTTGCAATGGCATCCCGCATTGTGGGGCGGCCCAGCGCCTCCTGTGTCTCATCGATGGAAGTTATGATACTCTGCACGCCGCGGGCAATAGCCGCGCCCATGTTATCAAAGCTCGCACTCCAGCTGGCGCCTGCTTCTTTTGCCGCGCCGGTAAGGCTTGGGAATTTAGATGTGCCGTTTGTGATAGCGCTGTTCATAGTGGTGATAAACCCGCTTGCGCTTATCTCGCCTGCAGACATGGCCTCTGTTACCTCGGTGGCCGTCATGCCCATGGCGTCCGCATACATCTCAATGGCCGGAATACCCGCATTCAGTAGCATCTCCATGTGCTCCATCGTTACGGTTCCCTTGGTCTGCATCTTGCTCAGGGCGTCTGTCACGCTGGCAAAGGTGGCGTTGCTGCCGTCACCGTAAAAGGCCACGGCATCACCCCAGGCGCGCACGGTTTCTGTGGCGCCCTGCACCTCCATGCCGCGGCTCACAAAGTTCTGTACGCTGCGGCTGGCCACATCCAGGCCGTAGGCCGTGCCCTTGACGATTTCATTTGTTTCCTCCAGCGCGGCATTTGTGACGCCTACATCGCCCGTTATGGTTGTCATGACCCGGTCAAATTGCTCCATCGTGTCAATGCGGCCCAGCGCTTTATCCACACTGTTAGCCACCATTTGAAAGCCCTTTTCAAAGAGTTTAAAAACACCCATGCCTCCCACGATGTCAGAAAGCCGGCTGGCATCCCGCTGGAAGCCCTCCGTGTTGATACCTGTGTCAAATAGCAGCTTGCCATCGTATGCCATCGGTCATCCTCCTCTCAACGCTGCTCCATCATCCGGCGCACCTCCGCACTGCGCCGCCGCGCGCGCTCCAGCGTGGCCTGCTCAATTTCCTGCGCCGTGCGGCGCGGGGAAGATAGCAGCGGGTCCAGCGCCCAGTGCTTTCTTTGCTCCTCCAAAAAACCGCGTTGGTATTTATCTTTTACTTGTGATAGATCCACCGTGCGGTAGTACATGATGCGGCCCATCTGCGTGGTGTCCGGCAAGCCCATCAATAACGCCATGAACTCCCACCAATGCAGAAAATCCACCGTGGTCAGGCTTATCCCATAAGCCGCATAAAAGCCCGCGTAAATCATCTCGGCATCCTGCTCAAAATCATAAGCGCGCGGGGCCTCCCGCGCAGGACGGCCTTTTTTCTCCGGCTCCGGGCGCCCACAGCCGTAAAACCACATCAGCTTACGGATAGCATAATCCACATCCTGCGGTATCTCCGGCCACAGCTGGGTAAGCCCCAGGTACAGCCGTTCCGCCTCCGGCATATCCTTTTCCTGCAGCAGCAGTTCAAAGCGCACCATGTTGCGGTAATCGGGCGAGATAGGGATGCCGTCTATCTCCTCCGGCAGGCCCTCCTCCAGCAGAATGTTCATTTTCTTTTCCTCTGCGCCCGGCGGGTGGCGCGGTTCGGTGTAAACTTTTTGATGTGCAGCCCTACCGTCTCGCCTTGTTTGGTGGCTGCGGCCTGGATGGCGTCACACACATCCAAAATTTTGGCAACGCTCGTTTTCGGCCCCAGCAGCTTGTTAGCAACACCCTCGCCAAACACCGCGTCAATCCAGTCCGTGCAGATTTTGCAGTACGCCCGGCACCATTCCGTGTACGCGCGCAGATGCTCCGGCGTTGTCACTGTCTCCGGCATTGGCGGGGCCTCAGCCGCACGCGCGCTCATTTCCTCGCCGCAGCGCAGGTAGCGGTCCAGGTCGTCCGGGGCGGTAATGTCAAAATCCAGCTCATGGCCCATTACGTTCAGCATGCTTCATCGCTCCTTTTACTTGAAAGAAAAGCGGCCCCATGGGGGGCCGCTTTGTCAGGTTGTTTTTTGCGCAGTACTCTTGGCAGCTGCTGTCTGCAGAGATTCCTGCACAGTCTTTGTATAGGTGTATTCCTTTGGCGTGCCTTTGGCCGTCAATGTAGCCTTAAAGCCTGCATTGGCCCCGGCTGCGCCGTTGGGGTCCTCATCAATGACGATACTGATGCTCCCTTGCTCGCCTTTGCCGTTAAGCATATTGAAATAGACATACGGCTTGATTACCGCCTGCCCGGTGCCGTACTTGATGGCATGGGCAAGCAGCGCGTCCTGGAAAGCATCGCCGCAGAAGCGGTCGCCCGTCAGGTTAAACGCGCGCGTGGTGCCTGTTTTGGTGTTCTGGGCGCCGCTGCGGATATAGTTACTTTCAGCTGTCTGTGCTGTCATAGTGCCAGAATGCTCTGTGATGCCCTCCTGCGCCACCAGGTAGTCATCCGGCCCCGTCTCATCGCCGGAAAGGCCGATGGCCAGCACGAAATCGTCGGCGGTCACAATGCCTGCATAGTCCGGCGTGACAGTCACTTCCCGCATCAGTTCAGACAGTTTCATGTCATTTCCTCCTTTGGTAATAAATCAATCTGCATTGTATCTGGTATTGCCCCTCGGTGCCTGTGCTGCTCATCAGGTAGCCTGTGCTCATTGCCTCGATGCACTGCACCTGCCTGTTGCCCGGCAGGGCAGGGAAACTGCGCCGCCGTGTCTGCTCCTCCATCCAGGCAGCCAGCCGCTCGAAAAAGCCGCTGTTTTCCATGGCCTGCGCCGTGTCGCCGTCTATGGGCGACTTCGACGCCAGCACAAACACATATTGCCGCTGCGAGGCGCCATGCACATATGCCTTCAGCACCTCATCCACAGGCGACGGGCTTATCATGTACTCCAGCGGGCGGTCGGGCAGAAAATCCACGTTGAGCTTCGCGCCTGCCAGCAGGGGGCAGCCCTGCAGGTATGCCTGCAGGGCCTCAATGATGGTCTCATACATACCTTGCACCAGCTTTCTCGGCCGCACCCTTCAGGATGTAGCCTTTATGGTCTACTTTCATACGTTCAAACCATTTGGCGCCGCGCCTTGGGTCATAGGTGCGGGTAATGTCCGTGCGGTAATACTGCCAGCGCGCATAGGGGGCAATCTGGCTTATCTCACCGGTGCCTATCACCGTGCCCAGCGTGGCTGATTTTATCAGCATGCCGCTTTGCTGCGGCGTATACGGCTCCATCAGGCGGATGACTTCGCTGTCCACAAACGCTTGCACGCCTCGCAGCTGCTTTGTGCGCTCACGCCCGAAAGATGGGTTCCACTGCAGCTGTGCCGTAATCTTTCCGCCCGCGGTTTTGCGCTGCACAACGGCTCCGCGCGGGGTGGTGATGGTAAGCAGCGCCATGTTCAGGCCCCCTCGATGCGCCAGTGCGGCAGGCCGCCGCGCCGGTTATCCCGCACGCTGGTTACGCGCCAGCTCTCTGCATATTTTTGCGTCAGCTGGCTTGCGCCGGTGATATCATCCGCCACAAGCCCCTTGACAACGATATCGCCCGGCACGGCCGCCACCTCAGCGCGGCCATAGATGCGCACAACGTAGCTGTCCGCGGCAGTGTCGCCGCTTGTTCCCGGCGTTACCGCCCGGCCTCCGTGCCAGCTCACGCCACAGTGCTGCGTGCGCGTCCACACATCCTTGTGCTGCACAGCGTCCCAAGTATGATGATATAGGGTAACATCGGCATTTCGCACACCACTCATCTCACCATACCCCCGTATACATCAGGTTGATGGGGTAGGTAAGATAGTCGGCGCAGATATTATGCAGCTCATGTTTTCGGCCAGCCGTCCGCGACGTTGCCTCACCATCGCTGCGGTAGCTCACACTGTACCCGTCCACATTTTCCGATGCCACTGTGCCGCCCTGCGTCTGTTCATCCTGTGCATCCCATGCCTGCAGCTGTTCGGCCAGCGCACAGCAGCATAATGCCAGCGCCCTCTCCATACAGGTGGGGGCGCTGGCCGCGCGGCCGGTGGTGATGCGGTCTATCTGCAGGCTGGCCTTGACGGCCCACTGCTCAAACTCTGCTTCGGGCAGTGCTCCGTGGTATTCGTCGCGGTAAAAATCATAGTCCGCATACACAGCCGCCACCTCCCGTCTTAGCCACTTACAGCAGTTTCCACGCGCTTGATGTACAGCGTTTTGGGCTTGGACACCTTGATGCCATACACCTTGCGGCCCTGCACTGCGCTGGCGCCGATATACTTGCCGGAGCCGGACAAATCCTGCACATGCACAGGCACCTGCCACTCCTGCACGCGGTGGCACCAGTTCGGGTGCCCGCAGATAAATTCCGTGGTCGTCTTTTTGCTCGCCACGCGGGTGGTGCTCTCAAAGTCCATGTTGTTGCTCTCAAACACCGTAAAGCCCGCAATCTTGCCCACGGCGCCCGCCTGCACCAGTTCCTGCGAAAGGTCGCCCTGTTTCACAAACAGCGTGTCCTGCAGCAACAGTTCCAGGTATTCGGGGCTTGCAATCATCCAGCGCCCCTCGTTCGGCACACCGGCTCGGCTCAGCACGCGCTTGGCGGCCAGCGCCTCCTTGTAGGCGGTGGAGGCCGTGATGGCCGTCTTGGTGGCGCTGATGTTGGCGTCTGTGGGCGCCTGCAGGGCATCCATAGAGGCCTTGTCCATGGAGAGGCCCAGCGAATATCCGGCGCTGTCCAGGCGTTCCGCCACAATGCCGTCCGGCACGCTGTCGGCGTCAAAGCCGTCGATAATTTCATTTACCGCCTCATCGTGGTCGATGTCGAGGTCAATGTAGGTTGTGCTGCCCGCGGAAGCGTCAATGCCGCTGGCCTTGTCGTAGTCCTTAACCTCCACCTCTGTGTCGCGCACGGGGATTTTCACCTTGCCCGCCTTCGGGTCACCCTCGTAACGGTTGTTAAAAATCAGGTTATCCTTTGTCACAAGCGTATTGCGCAGCTTGGCGTCCACCAGCTTTGCATAACGCTCCTGTGCAGTGTGTGCCATATTGTTTTCCTCCTTTTTTGGTTTACAGCTTCAGGTTGGGGTTTATCTCGCTGAAGGCTTTTTCCACGCCGTCTGCCGGGGCTTGCAGCATGTTGCCGCTGCCGGTGCCCGCGGCATACAGAGGCGGAGGCGGGGTGGTGTCAAAAGCATAGGCCGCATCCTTTTCCAGCGTCTCGAACAGAGCCTTGGCGTCCGCGTCGCGGTTTGCGCTGGCACGCAGTGCCTGCATGCGTTCTTCTCCCGCCAGCGTGCGTATCACCGCCGCATTGCGCGCCTTGTGCTGCGCGGCAAGGCCGTCAAACCAGGCGTTAAACTTGTAGTCCTCCAGCTGCACCGCGGCGTCCTTTTCCGCCTGCTCGGCGCGGGCCTTGTAGTCCGCTGCCTCTTTACGCACCGCCTCAATGTCCTTGTCCGTGGCCTGCAGACCCTCGATGGTCTTGTTTGCCTCGGCCAGCTGCGCCTTGGCCGCCTTCAGTTCGGTGTTTTTCGCGTCGAAATCGCCCTTTGCCACAAAGGCTTTTCCGATTTCGGCGCTCACGCGGGCGTCGATATCCTCGGTGTAGGCGTCGCCAAGGATGCCCTTCAAAAAATCCAGTGCCATTTGTTGTGTTGCTCCTTTCGTTTTATAGTGGCTTGTTTTGCCGCTGTCCTTTTTATCCGGCCAGTCCCGGTTTTGCGGCACCCGTTTTCTTGTCCGCCGGGCCAGCGGTATCAACTTAAAAATGCCCTTGAAACGGGCTTTAAGCCGGCTTCAAAGGCAATATAAAAAGGGCCTCGAAAGGCCCCTTTTATCAAAATTATCACTTTTAGGATTGCTCTGCCTTGCGGATACGGATATTGTTGCATATCATAGCGAGTGTTTCACCCGCATCGAGGGCAAAGTCTCCTAATTCCTCTGCGGTAATTCCTTCTCTTTCAATAAACTGGTGCACCTCGCTTTCCAGTTCCAGCCATTCATCCTCTGTCAGAGAAGGGCGTGAAAAGTGCCGGTCAAGGGCACGGTTTCGCTGTTCTTCGCTCAGCACGGGCGTTTCTCTCTGAAGAATTGCCATAAGGTCCTGTACCGCCTGCTGTTCCTCTTCATCCGGCACACCGCGCTTTCCATCCAAAATCATTGTGCGGTAATCTTCCAGCTGCTTCTTTGCCTTATCTGTCAAATCAGCTCGTCCCTTCTTGTCGGCACTCGTATTTGAAACTGTACGCTTCTGCACTTGTCATTGCTTGAACCCATACTTACGGCGCACTTCCCGCAACTTGCTATACATTTCCCGAACAATTGTATTCCATTCTTCCGTGCCTGGGCCGCCGTCGCGGCAGCGTGGCGTATCGTCATTTTTGTGGCGTTCCCTGCAATCTTCCAACTTTTTGAAATACTCATCCAGAATGGGGCCTGCCTCGGCCTGATATGCTTTTTTTCGCTCCTCATCAGTCATAGCATTCACCCTTTCCGTCTGCGCTCATATTTGAAATTGTACACTTCCGCCAGCCGTTGCAACACGAGGTCATAACCATTTTCATCAATGTTCCAACGTTCATCCTCAAAGGCACGTGTGTAAACCTCTGTTCTGAATATTCTATCAAACTCTGCTTCGGCATCTTTTGGCACTACAGTGTCCGGCGTTCGCTCCATGACATATTCATACACATCATCGGACGCCTGCTGATATTGTACACCATATCGAAAGAAGAATTCAACGTCATTCGCACTGAAGCTGTAATAGGTTTCTTTTGCCGGGTGATTGTGGTAAGAATATGAACCGCGCAGCGATACATGATATTGTGTCTCTATCCACTCCGCGTGAACCTCTGTTTCTGTCCCAATCGTCTGCCATATCGTGCCGTCCGTGGTAATCGTGATATCTTCTTCGTGCTCCAGCCCCTCCAGGCTTTTGCTTCTTAAAGCCAGTTCTTTCAGCAGCTTTTCACGGTCAAAGTCTATTTGCCCAACACGGATAGGCAGGTAATCCTTTCCTCCCGCGCTGAAAGGCTTTCCGGCGCTTCGCCCCGTGATGCCCAGCTTCCGCGCCGCCCAGGCATCCCGGCTGGCACGGCTGCGGCCATACTCGGCCGTCATGGTGCGCCACGGCTCCGGCGTCTGCCCCGTGGCCTTGCAAAACCGGTTATACTCCTGCCGGATATTGGCAAGGCGTATCTGCTCCGTCCTCAGCCACTCGGCGTCGCCCTCGGCCGCCATCACGTCATACTTTTTCGAGCTTATCAGGCTCTCCAGCTCGCGCTTGCGCCCCTTGGCCTCGTACAGTGTGTAGTGCTTGCCCTGATACCACACGCCTGCCTCGTTGTCGTCCAGATATTGCTGCAGCTGCTCGCTGCTGTACGCGGACGGGCTGATGCCCAGCAGGATGGGGTATACCGTGTGCATGCACCCCCACCAGCCAAAGCGGCGCCGCAGGCCGTTGTTGATGCGCTCATACTCCTTAGCCGGGTACTGGTGCCCCTGATACGGTGCATGGTCCGGCGCCGGGGCCGCGTGTGCGCTTATCTCCCAGCCGTCCGCCCCAATGGCATCATAGTTCATTTTGCTGATAGCGTTGTGCATCTCGCCCATGCGGTTGACGATGTATTGGCGCACCGCGGCCTCAATGCGCATGCTGCCGCCGCCCTCGCGGGGGATGACGCGGATGCCCCGGCGCACAAGCTCCTTCAGCGAAGCCCGAACTGCTGATTGAAAATCAGCAGCTCCCGTGGCAGTCTGCATAAAGGTGAAATCCATAATTTTGCCGTATGCCTCTTTGACGGTGTACAGCTTTTTATCCGGGCCGGGCGCCCACAGGTTTTCAAAATCCTCTGCCGCCGTGCGCCTCGATACAATGCTGTATGCCTCCACCAGCTGCTGCAGCTGCGCGTTGTCCTCAAACTCCGCCGTCAGGTCGGCCATGTCCTCAAACAGCAGGTCAATAGCCTCATCGGACAGGGCAAGCTGCTCGGCAATCGCACGTTTGATTTCCTTTTCTGCCAGCCCCAGCTGCTCGGCCCTGTATATCTGGTATTCCGCCGTGCTGGTGATGCCGCCCGCCCCGCGCACACGCCGCACAATATCGCGCAGCAACATCTCGTGGATGGGCTCCGCCACAGCTGCCGCTTTTTTGCGCAGCGCCTCCAGCGCCTCCTGCTGTTTTTTGCGGTCCACTTACATCGCCCTCTCTCGTGCCTCGCGGGCAATGTCCTCCAGTTCCGGCATGTATTTTGCGCGGATGGCGGCCAGGGCCTCTGGTGTTTCCCAAGGCAGGTCATACTTCCAGGCCAGCGCAATCTCCGGCCGCAGCATCTCATACTGCACCATCTGTAAAATCTCGCTCCAGTTTTTGTCCGGATCGTACAAAACGCCGTTACCCCAGCTGATACTCAGCTGCTCGCGCACGTCCCATGCCGTACTATCGCAATAGCGGTACATCTGCCCCAGCGTGTCGCACAGGGTGAGGTATTCCCGCACGGCGTCAAACCACACATGCTGCAAATCTATCAGGCTCAGGTTGTAGTCCCCGGCCGTGCTGGCTATCTCATACGCCGTTTTCTCCACTTCCTGCACGTCAGAGAGCAGCCCGCGTTTCATTCCAATGACATTTTCGATGCTTTTCAAATAGGTTTGCTTGCGGGCCTCATAGGCCTCATGGCGCAGCGCCGGGGAAAATGCCGTCAGGCCCGCGCCTTGGGCGTGATACTCCTCCACGCCGACAAATACGTTATCCTTCAGCACGCGGCGGCGGCCTTCTTGGTCCACTATTTGCAGCATTTCGGCAGGGGCCACAATGCGGTGCCGCCCCAGTTCATATTCATCGTTGAGCAGCGCCTCGTTGCGGTTGATATTGTGTATCAGCCCCATGGCGGGCTCGTAGATGCTGATGGCCTCCATGCTGCCGTCCACGCAGTTGGCCAGCGGCGTGCGCAGGGGCACAAGACCCACGCTGCCCACAGGCCGCGGCAGCACAAACGTTTCCGGCAGCCCTTTATACTGCGGCAGTGTGCCCAGGTCACAGGGGGCGCCAAGCTGCCCGCTGTCCTTGCTGCAGTACATCCGGTTTTTTATGGTAAGGTAGCCGCTGGCGTCTACCGTTCGCGTTTCCAATAATGTGTAAAATGCGTTTTCCCAGGCCGTTTGCTCGCTGGTGCCGATTCTTGTAACGGCGCCGTCCGGCCCGCGGCCCAGCACCACCGCCTGGTTGCGCCGGATAAGCCGCGGCCGGAACACCACGCCGCCGGCCTGCTGGCAGGGCACGGGTTTTAACCATGCCTCGCCGCTAATCAGCATCCACTGCATGGCCTCGCCGCGCACGCGGTCCAGCTGTGCCAGGTTTTCCGCCATCCACGCGCCCTTTCCGCTGTCTGCGTCCTGGATATCGCTTGCATACTCCGCAAACATGCCCTTTTCCAGCTTGTGCACGATGGTGTAGGGCAGACGCTGGCATGGGTCGGATTCCCGGCTGGGCGTGCGGCGGAAGTATTCCGCTATCCAGCTGCGGATAGCCTCCTGCATCTCTGCGCTGGCAATGTCCGGCGCGCCGAAGGCCTCCGCAACACCGCTCACGCTCCGGTCAAACAGTGCCTTGATAATTGCCATCCGTGCCGCCTCCTATCTCTACATGGATATGCTGGCAGCGCAGGGCCGCCAGCGCATGCTCCAGCCCCTCTGTATAGGCGCGCAGGGTACTGTGCCGCTCCTGCAGCTCCGCCAGCTCGCGCTGCAGACGTGCCTGCTCCTCCAGCATGCTCTGCCGGGCGTATGCGGGCAGATATTGCTCTGCCAGCCATTTCTTCAGCTTATTCACTCGTTACGCCCCCTTACGCAGCCAGATGCGGTTTGTCGCGTAGCGCACCGCATCGATGTGGTGGTTGTCCGCATCCACATACGCCTGTATGGCTTCGCCTTCCTTGTTTGTCTCATATTCGTACTCTGTAAATTCTTTCGCTGTGTCCGGGCAGCGCTCCGGATCTATCACAATGGCCGTCAGGCCCTGCAGCCACTTCATGCTTTGGTTAAGCGAGCCAGGCCCTTTCACGGCCTCAAAGCAACGCAGGCCCTGGTCGCGGTAATCGGCGCAGCTTTTGGGCTCGGCGCTGTCCGCTATCAGCTGCTCGCCCGCAGGCATGTGCTTTTTCAGCAGTGCCGCCGTCTCAAAGTTATTGAGTTTGTTGCGCGTCAGTTCTTCGAAAATGTACAGCGTGCGCCGTGCCGCATCGTATGCCGTGCGGTTCCAGGCCCACGGGTCGGGGTACCAGCCCCAGTCCACACCGCTGATGGTCTCGCCAAACGTCTGCACCTTTTTCCGGCTGATGGGTTCCAGCCTGATATTGTCAAACACCTGCGTGCCGTTGCCCACTGCCTCGCCCAGGTATTCGTGCCGGTATTTGGTCGGTTTTGTCTCCTTCAGATATTCTGCATCCGCAAAAAAGCGCGAGCCAAGCCAATCGCGCGGTGTTGTCAGGTAGGTGCTGTGGTGCACCAGCTTACCGCGCCGTGCCTCCAGCGCATACCGGTTTGCCCAGCTTTTTGATGCTGCAGGCGGGTTAAAACTCAGGAAGGTAAGGGCAAAATCGCCGCCACGCAGGGTAGACTGCTTGACGCTGCGCACCTCTGCCTCGCCTGCATACTGGTCCGCCTCCTCAAACCATACAATGCCGATGTAGCCATGTGGCAGTTTGATGGATTTAAGCTTTTCCGGCTTGTCCAGGCCAAAAAAGAGTATTTTCTGGCCTGTGGGCAGGTAGGTGATTTCCATGGGCGATACCGTGCTGCGGAATTTGCCCATCAACCCCAGCGCGCCAATGGCCCACTGCATCTGTGCATACACGCTGTTGCGCATCGTATTGGCCACCTTGCGCAGCACCACTGCATGGCACTCCGGGCGCTGCAGCAGGGTAAGGATGATTTCTATGCTCACAAAACTTGATTTTGTAGAGCCGCGCCCGCCCTTGCACACTACTTCATCCACGCCGCCCGCCTGCAGCTGGCGGTGCAGGCCGTAAAAGGCAGGGGAGATACACTCACTTAGCCGGGATATCGTCAACTATCTGCACCTCCCCGCCGTCCGCGCCGTTTTCTGCCTGGATATCCCGCAGCATTTTTACGGCGTCCATATCCCCGGCGCGGGCCTTACGCATCAGCATGTCGTATATTTCGGCAAAGCCGCCTGTCTTGTACTTTTCTATCAGCCCGCCCAGCAGGGCCAGAAAATCCCGCTTGCTGGTCTTGGTGTACCTGTCACGCAGCATTTTCAGGTCTTTTACAATATCGTAATTTTGCGTCTGCTGTACCGCTGCCAGCAGCGCCTGGCTGGTTTCCGTCCGTGTCCTCACCATGCCCACTCCTCTCCTTGCAAAAAACAGGCCCCATTTTGGGGCCTGCAAGGCATTTTTCGTTTTATTGGCCGTTTTCCCGTCCGAAATTTCTTAAAAGCTATTAAAGGGCTTTCTGCCGGGCTTAAACGCACACCCGCATGTCCCGCAGCTGCACTTCTGCATTTCCCTCTGGGTACGCTTCGCCGCCCGGCCATTGCTGCCCGGTTTTTATGGCGTTATGTCCCCGCCCACCCCCGCGGGGGACGAATCAACCCCGCGGGAGTAAAACGGTTTTGCGTACGGCTTAAACAGCCTTTTTATATTTACGGCCTTAGCGGCCATCCTTTCGTGCGTACTACACAGGTCGGGAAGGGGCACAGCCTCCGCCCGCCCTCGCCGGTTGCCCAGCTGCATTTTTGGCACAGCTCCGGCGGCTGCATCAGCTTGCACCCGGCAATTTTCCGCGCTGCCGTACGCCGCCGCGCCTGAAATGTTCTGCGCTTTTTCATAGCGTCGTTGCCTCCTGCACGATAATGCTGAAGCGCAACCTGCGCTGTGTGCCCAGGATATCCGCCAGCACGGTGGCCCGGCGCTGGCGCCGATCCATATGTACAATACGGCCTGCAAACTGTAGCAGTGGCCCGTCCGTCACACGCCAGCCACCCGGCGCAAACAGCACTGTGGAAAGGCCCAGCACTTCCGCCGAGGCCAGCCCCCAGCGCACCACGTCTACCTCGGCCAGCGCCTGCGGCCTGCCTGCCTCCAGCCCCAGCCAACGAATAACGCCCTGGACGGGCGCTACTATGTGGTACAGCGCCGCGCTGTATTCCACACCTACAAATACATACCCTGGCAGCAGCAGGCGCTGCTCCTCGTGCCAGGCGCCGCGGCGGCGCAGCAGCACCTTTTCCTCCGGTGCCCGCGCCTCTATACCCTTGCGCCGCAGTGCGCCGCACACATCTTTTTCGTGGGCCGTCATAACCTGCAGCACATACCACTCCATTACAGTGCAGCCTCCTTTTGCTGCTTTTCCAGCACCTGCACCAGCTGGCGGTACAGCTCCGGGTGCTCGGCCCCCAGCGCCGAGAAAAATTCCGCCTTCAGCTCAGCCAGCGCGGCCTCTGCGTCGCTGCGGTTTTGCACCTCAATGCGCTGCTTATATGCCACTGCACGCGTCATGCCGTTCATTTCTTTTAACAATTTGTCGAGCCTTACATCGTCCCACTCATCCTGCGGCTTTGCCACAATGGCCTGCAGCATGCGCTGGGCCGCCACGCGGTTGATAACCTCGCTGTATTCCAGCTCCGGCACCTTTTCGGCTTCCCGCACCAAAACCTTAAAATTTTCCTGTGCCACCCGGATGGCCTCCAGGTCTGCGCTCAGGTTTTGCGCATAGGCCCCAATGGCGCTGATGCTGATATCCACACCCTGCCCGGCAAGATACTCTTTGATGTCGGCATAGGTAAAATCAGACGCCGCTTTCACCATTTCGTCCACCGCGTTGCGTATCTCTGGCGGCAGGCGGGATATTTTGCTGCGGCTCCTGTTTTTCTTTCTCATTCCGCCCGCGCCTCCTTTTAAAGTTCTATCAGCGGGTCCTTTTCCACGCCGCGCTGGATGCGTGTGCCCGCGGGGGACAGCTTGATTTCCAGCAGCTCCGGATCTGCGTCCGACACACTGGCGGGCGCATGCTCATCCACTGTGCGCACCAGGATATACCCGCTGTCGGCAAGATAGTTGATGGCGCTGCACATGGCCGCGCGCCCCATGCTGTCTGCCAGTGTGGTCTGCAGCACGCGCAGGCGCAGATATTGATAATCCAGCCCCAGCATCCCCAGCGTGCGGATGATGGTGCCATTATTCGCCGCCAGTTCCCCGGCGCGCACTTTTTTCAACATGTCGTTCTCGTTCATTTCAGCGTCCCCCTCGCATGATGTAGTCCATCAGCTTGTCCAGCTTGTTCTCCAGTTTCAGCTGGCTCTGCAAAAATTCCTCACGCCGGATGCAGTTTTCCTTGATGTCTTTTACGTTGTCGGAAATGGCAGTAATTTCAGAGCGCATTTCTTTGCGCATATCCTTCATTTCGCTGCGCACTTTTTCCATATCGGTGCTGTGTTCTTTGCGGGGGATATAACTCTCCCGCACATCCTTAATGTCGGCGCCATTCTTGTCCAACTGCTTAAAAACGCTCCTGCTCACCAGAGCCCCGATAAGGGTAATAAGCGCCGTCACGCAAATTGTTATCAGCCACCATGTCCCTGCGTCAAATACCATCCCGTCCATATGCTCCTCCAAACAAAAAAGGCATGATGCCCGCATTTGCTATAGGCATCATACCTTATCGTTTTAGTTGCAATCCACAAATATTTTAGAGCAAATTTTTCCGGCTATTCCTCAAAAAATGAGCATTGCCCCTCCAGCGGTCTGCGCCGCAGTTCTTCGGTTTTTTCCGCCACTATCTTGCGGATATAACCCTCGCTCAGCTCCCATTTTTTACACAGGGCATAGATATTCGTTCCGTCATATTCCTCACGGATTTTGGCATCCCGCAGAGGGATAACCAGCGTATCCGCCTGCGGGATGTACATGCGCCCTGTGCCGCCGTATCGGTCCACCAGCTTGCGGAAGGCCTCAATGCCAATCAGTTCCGCCAGTTCATATGCCTCGCCCTGCAGGTCCTCCAGCTGCAGCAGCTCCAGCAGCTCGTTCCTCACTTGTGCATCGCCTCCCGCTGGTATCTGTCGCTGTGCAGATATTTGCGCTCTGCGTTTTCGGCGTAATTTTTCAAAATATCAATAAGCCGGCTGCCGTCCTCCCGGCGCAAAAACCGCATGGGGTCTGCCGGGAAGGCTGTCACACCTATCTGCCGTTGGATAATGCCGCACAGCCTTTGGCGCAGTGGGGCGGGGTTTGGTTCAATGTCGCACCGTTCCAGCTCAGACATCAGCCACCATATTTTCCTCTGCTGTGCAGCCGTCACACCGCCCGGCACTTCGGTGTATTTGCGCGGGCCGCGGGGCTTGCGGTCTTTCCCGCATGCACTCCGCCGCCGCAACTCTGCCAGCACTGCCTGTGCTTCGGCGGGTGTCAGTTCCTTGACGGATTCCTTGCCCGTCAGCCCCTGCACCAGCGTGTGCAGCGCGTCCTCATGACTGCCATGCTCCACCATGCCCAGCCTGGCCGCCAGCGCATAGATGTGCTGGGTTTCATTTTTTTTGATTGTCAATGCGCCCATGCGGCACCTCCTTGCTTATTCCGTTACCGGCTCATCTTCAACATCGTAGTAAAACTCATCGCTTTGTTTGACATAGGCTCCAATGCTTTCCAGCAGCTCGGCGGGCTGCTTTGCCAGCGCCTGCCGGTCAAGGGTCTCGCTCGTGCGCACCAACTCGCCTTTGCCCATGGCCTTCAGGGCGGCAATGGCCTCCGCTACCTTGCTGCTTGCTATCACCAGCTTACTGCTTAACCGGTAGCCCACCGTACCAAAGGTAAGTACACGGCTTTTGCCGCAAAGCTCTGCCCGGTGCGCGTCCACATAGTCTTTCACGTCACCCTCCAGCCGCTTGATGCGGTTCTGCAGGGGCACTGCATTGCGGGTGTATTCGTCCTTGATGCCGTCGATACGCCGGTCCTTTTCCACGCCCAACTCTACCAGCGCGTGCCTGCACTCGCGTATATCGCGCAGCGCCGTGTCCACTGCCGCCCAGTCCCGCAGCACCGGCTCACTCGCCACTCGTTTCCTTGCCATCCTGCTTTCCCTCCGTTTCTTCGATTAAAAGTGTCTCATCGCACCGCACCAGCGGCCGCCCTGATACCGTCATACCGCAGGCCCCGCCATACAGCAGACAGTCTTGACTGCACATATTTTGCACCTCCTTTGCGCCTCCCTCTGCATCTTCCGGGCTTGGGACCGGCCTGCCTTCCCGGCAGGGCTGCATTAAGGCGGGGCGCTTGGCCCCGTGTTACTTGTTGGAAAGCGCCGCAGCCGTCAGCGCTGCGCTTACTGCGCCGATGATGATAAGCGCGGCAGGGGTGGGCAGGTGCAGCACGCTCATCAGTGTGTACCAGCCCAGCACCAGCAGTCCGGCCACACATGCCAGCACCACCAGTACGGCCGCCACCATCAGGGCCGTCAGCACCTGTGCGCATGCATCAATGACTCTCTTTTTCATTGTGCCTCCGTCCTTTCCACGGCCGGGCAGCCGCCTCCAACTGCCCGGCTTGCCACCCCACATAGATAAGCAGCACCATCAGCGGAATGATAAGCGCCTCGCCGCCCACTGTGCCGGGCCGTCCGGTATGTATGCCCATGCACACCGCCAGCATCAGCCCGGCCATGCCACCCGCCGCAAAGGTTAGCCAAAGCCTTTTCATACGCCTTTAAAACCTCCTTGAAACCCGTTTTAATTCCGCCCCAGGCCTATCAGTGGGTTGATACCCCGCGCCTGTGCCAGCAGTGCCTCATAGCTCAGCGCCGTGCCATTTTCCTGGCATTGAGATACCGCGTTCGTGTACGCGTATACAGCGCCGCGCACTGCGCTCCGGCTTCGGCACATCCCATATAACAGCTGGAACTTATCTTCATTCGCCTTGTCGGCCAGCATGGGGAACAGCAGCCGCACATCGTCCTTTGTGATTTTTTCTCTCTGGCACCGCTGAATGAATACGCGCCGGTTGTAATGGCGGTCATACTTCGGGCCTTCCATCTGGCTTTCAATATCCGGGTTCCCAATAAGCGCCAACCCCACGCCTTTCATGCCGTGCTTCTGGTCGCCGTCGCTCCAGCTCTTCAGCACCTCCAGCGTGCTGAATTTCAGGTTTTGTGCTTCATCCAGTATCAGCACCCGGTTCATCCCCAGCAGGTGTGCCCGTATCCTGTCGTCAAGGTCAAGGTTGCTTCCAAGGTCGCTCAGCCCCATCTCTCTGGCAAGCACGCGCAGGAAGCTGCGCAGCGTGCCGTTTACGGGCGTCACCTCCAGATACACGCTGGAGGTCGGGTGGTCTTTTGCATACTGTATGGCGGCCATGGTCTTGCCCACGCCGGAATCTCCCACCACAGCCACAAGCCTTTTGCGCAGGTGCGCCAGCCGGATGGCATGATACACTTCCGACGAAATGGAAAGCTCTACATATTCCTCTGGCAGCTGCAGCGCGGCCGTTTTGGTGTCGTGCTCTTCCTGCGCCTCCACGTTGCGGAAATACTCCTCCAGCCGGGCCTCCAAAATGTCCACGCGCCCCTTGTATGTCCCGCTCAGGTAACCCGATATCACAGACGAGCCGCTGTTATACCCCATGGCCAGCCCAATGCTCCCCATGTTGATGCCGGAAAATTTGTCCCCCTTGTATTTCTCAACGTACTTTAGCAGCTTTTCCTGTAACTCCTTGTTTGCCATTTTCTCGTTCCTCCGTTTCTCCATACTGCCGTTCAGCATCGCGCACCATCGCAAAAATGTCCGGCCCTGCGCCGCTGGCCGCCGCCAGCTGGGGCGGCTCCCATGCGTCCTTCGGCCTAACCATGCGGATAGGCGCCTTGCTCTTGGGCGGTGTGTATTCATCCATGCGCTTCCTCGCTGCGGCCAGCCGCACCTCCAGCATCGTCCGCTGGTCAATGCCTGGCACACGCGCGGCCCGCACCTCCTCCTTCACGCGCTTGGTATACTGCCGGGCATACCGCGCAGCCTCGGCCACTTCTTCGTCTGTGGCGTTCCACGTCATGGTCAGCTTGGTGTCCAGCGGCAGCTCTGCAATAAATTTATCACCCGGCGCGCTGTACACCCTGCAGCTTTCCATGTGGTCGGGGTCATACCGCACATATACCTTCTTGTTTTGATACCCAAGCAGGAAATCCTGCGTGAAATATTCAAAGTCGATGCCGTGCAGCTTCACCTTCACCCCGCGCTGGCCCACCTTCTGCGCTCTGGTGGTGCGCATCATCATCAGCCGCAGGTCCTCCTCTGTCGCCATGCGTGTTTCGCCCTTCCGCATGGCAAATACATCCTCACGGCAGTATTTTCTGTCTGCCGTCACAGGCCCGGTGTATTTCTGCAGGTTGAAAAATCCGCGTATCAGCGTGTCTACTGCCTCAATAAACTCGGCGTCTGTGGGAAGCTCACCGCGCTTCAGCACTTTTTTCAGGCACTCCGGCTTCTCTGTCACGTTTCCGCCCGTGTAGGTGGCCCAAAGCCGGCTAAACTGCCCCTTTACGTCCAAAAACCGCCGTTCAATGGGTTTTGCCTGTGCGTTTTTCACCTGTGCACAGTGGAATTGGATGCCCAAGTGCTGCATGATGGTCGGCGGGCGGTCTTTCTCGCTGTCCGCGGCCGTCTTTCTGGTGCGGTGCCCGCGTCCGCCCACATCCCACGCCAGAAACTCGCTGCCGTTGTCGGTCAGCAGGTTTTCGGGCAGGCCTCTCTCCAGTGCGCCTTTCCGCAGCGCCAGCAGGGTAGATTGTGCGCTGGGGTTCTCAGATACATGCCAGCCGGTAAAGATACCGCTGCGCGCATCCACAAATGCCGTTAAGTACAGCCGGTGCTTGCTTCCGTCCGGGCCAATGGTCTGCACGTCAAACGTGTGGTTGTCTGCCACCCACCATTCGTTGCTGTGCATCTCCTGATACCGCCTGCGCACATAGGGCGTGTAATCGTCCTTCAGGGCCTTCTCGCCGTAAATGGCCAGGCTGCGCACCTGCGGCGGTATTTCCTGTGTCCGGCGCCAAAATGTGCTGTAAGAGGCAAGAGGCAGGTATTCAGGCCCATTCACCTGAAAATATTCTTCCGTCAGGCGTATGGCGTCTTGGATGTTCTGCCACTTTGTTTCCTGCAAAAGAAAGCTCTGGTATATCCGCCACACTTCATCCGGGATTTCAGTTTTCCCGCGCCGCCACTGCCCGCGCTTGTCAATAAGCCCGTCCAGATTGCCGGTCTCCAGCGCCTTCTTCTTGCGGTACAGCGTCTTGATGCTCAGCTCCCGTTCCGGATGCTCCAGCTTCATGTAGGCCAAAAACCGCTTGTCCAGCTCTGCCGCGCTCATCCCGCCACGGCTCCGCCACTTTTTCCATTCTGCCAGCTTCTGCTCCCACCACACAATTTCTTCCCGTTCAGCTTCTGTGTAATGGTCGAACGGCTTGCCTGCTGCTTTTGCGGGCGGTGCGCCCACGGCAATTCCCTGCTGGGCATAGTATCGTTTCTGCGCATCCGCAGGCAGGGCAGAGAGGGGAATGCGGTACTCCATCCTCTTTTTCTCATTAACTACTGTCTGTGCCTGTAATTGCCCATTTCCAGCTAATCTCCTAGCATGTCGCTCTGATATGCCAGTAAGCATAGCATAGTCTTTTATACTCAACAGTGTTTCCAAAAAACCACCTGCTTTCATGGCCTGCCATCTTCAGTGCAGGGCGGCCGCCCCTCTGCAGACGGCCCTTTTCAGGCCGTTTCGGCTATTCTGGCCTTTCCGGCCTGTTTGTGGTATCCTTCTGGTAAGGGCGCGCTCTCGCGCTACTTTACTCCATTTGGGAAGGAGGTGTGATTATGGAGCCTGTTTTGACTAGGGATGCGCAAAAATTAGTTGCAGCCGCATATAAAGTCTATTTGGAGCGTCGTGAAAGCGGCATGGACAAACTCAATGCAAAATACTTTTCTGTGCAGCATTTGAAAAATGATTACTTTAATGAGTGCGCGTTTCGAGACTACATTGAAACCGTTCACGAAATGTGCCGGGCTTTTGGGTGTAAAGCCTATATCAACGGCAGTTTCCAGCTGAATGATGCTGCAATTTCTTACATGGAAAATCGCTTCAAAAACGGTGTCAAGGATGCGTTATCTTTTCTGGCACAATTCATTCCTTGACTTTCCATCGCACCTCCGCCTCGGTCACATGTACATGGATGGCCACGTCCATGCCTTCCAAAGGGTCAATGTTTTTGATGTCCACCCGTGTAACGCGGTCGATTTCTTTGTCATCCAGTAAAACGGCTCCGTCTTTGTTGATGGTCAGCTTCATTCGACTCACCTCGCTTTCTGATTCCGCCCGCCTTGCGCGGGCATTTTACTTGGCCTGCCATCGTCAGTGCGGGGCGGCCACCCCTCCGCAGACGGCCCTTTTCGGGCCGTTTCGGCTTTATACTCGCAGCAACTTCACAACCGCCAGAATCGTATCTGCATATCCAATCATGCCTTCATATTCCAGCCACATTGTAAAAAGTTCGTGCGCAGTATACGCCTCCAGGGCATCGTCAAGAGTGCCAAAGTCCTTGCCTGTTACCTCTAACAGCATTTCAAGCAGTTCCCGCTCCATAGTTATGCTCCTTCCTGTATGGTCGCCTTTTCAGCCCGCATCGTCCATTGGTACAAAACGCCCGTTCTTGCTGTAGTCCCATTTCAGTTCCACGCCCCGGTCGGTAAGGTATAGGGCTGCGCCCACCACGTCAATCTCCCAGCCGTCTTTCAGGCGGCGCAGATGCAGGCTCGGCCGCAGGCAGTCATCTTCCCGACCTTCTACACGGTACAGACTCATGCCGTTCTGGTACGTCTCGCCCACATAGATGGGCATATTCAGCAGTTCATATTTTTTGCTCATGTTCAGGCTCCTTTCAAATTGCTATCTTGATTTGCCGGGGAAAAAAGGTAGTCGATGTTATATTCTGGGAATAGTGTATCCCGCAGTTTGAAGGCCTCGTCTACGCGAAATGCAGAAATGCCATTCACCTTATTAGCCGCAGAATTGCGGTGGATACTGAGAACTGCCGAGACTGCTTCAATACTGATACTTTTATCGCGCATTACCTTTTTGATATTCAGTTCTCCCATTTGTTGACCTCCAATCTGTGCAATTGCGCAATCATCTATTACTATAATATGCGCAATAGAATAGAAAGTCAACAGTTTTTTACGCATTTGCACAGATTTTTGTTTACACTCTATCTTTACGGTGTATAATAGAAAAGAAAGGATGTGATTGTGCTTGGGTATTGGGTCTACTTTGCAGCAGTTGCTTGAACTTCAAAATAGCAATGTAAACGAAGTGGCTACTGCAACAGGCGTAAGCGCGTCTACTCTATATAGCATCATTCGGCGTGATAGTATGTCTGCTAATATCGAGGATTTATATAAGGTTGCACATTATCTAGGAGTTTCTTTAGATTATTTTTATGAAACCAAAAATCTCCCTTTTCCCACATTGGATTTTTCACCTGAAGAAAAAGAACTCTTTCATAAATACCAATCACTTGATAAATTCAGCCAAGAAACTATCGCTTGGTTGATAAATCGAGAGTATCAACGTCTAAAATCGCGGAGAGATTCCAAGTGCATTGACTTTGCTTCAGCAGCCTCGTTCCGCGTGTCTGATCAGCCCGCAAGTGCTGGAACTGGAATATATCTTGGGCCAGATGGATTTACAGAGAAGTTGGTCAATGCAGAAGATGTAGCGGGGGCTGATTTTGGTGTTCCTGTTCGTGGGGATAGCATGGAGCCGAAGTATCATGACGGCGATATTTTATTGATTTCAATGTCCCAGTCGGTAGAGGTAGGGGACGTTGCTCTGGTTACCATGGACGGCTGCGGTTACGTTAAAAAAATCGGCCACGAAGAGCTCATATCGCTGAACCAAAAGTACAAACCCATCCCCATGACAGAAGATATCCGCATCAACGGCAAAGTCATCGGTGTTTTACCCGCAGAACAGTAAAATTGTTGCATTAAAATGGATTTTTTAATCGGCCATATTTATATTGATAATTAATACTAATATCTGTGCAACCCCGCATTACTGCTTATTCGGACATGAATTATTTAATCGGACATCAAATGTCCGATTAAAACTAAGAAAGAGCTGTTTCAAAATAGCATCCAGCATGCTTTTTTGAAACGGCTCTTTTACTGTCTTAAAAGTATCTTTTAAAAGCCTTTTAAACCGCATGGCAGTGCGGTTTTTTTGCTTTTTATTCCCTCTTTATTTAAAACCTTTTAAAAGCTTTAAAAAGCTGTTTTTGAAAGCCGCGCCCTCATCCATTCAAAAACAAAAAACGGCCCCAAAAGGGCCGTTTTCTGTTTTCTAACCCGCATCGTAAAATCCGCCGATTTCCCGCTTTTTCCCGGCCGCTTACGGCCCAAAAAGCCCGGTTTTAAGCCATTTTCGGGTCTTTCCCGCTTTTTCCAGCTTCCCGGTGCCCCTTTTCTCATTCTACATACAAACTCACAACAATATATATTTTATAATAATAACAATAATAAACAACTGGTAAAAGTGACAAAAATTACAGAAGAAGTTTTACGCTCGCCCTTCGGGCGCCGCAGCGCGGTGCCTCTGCCGCGCTGCCGCAGACCATTTTCAAAGGAGGTGGCAGCGCGGGCGGGCAGAAAAACCCCCTCGGCAGAGCCCTGAAAAGGGCTCTGCCGAGGGGGTTTTGTGCCAGGGATAGGGCGAAGCGCCGCGCAAAGAGCAAAGCCGGCCGGCCTCAAAGTTCCAACTTCAAATCGCCAGGGCGTATCCAGCCTACCCTGCGCATGGGCCAAGCAAAAAGAAGCGTCAGCACCGCCGGAAGTACGAAGCACACGCAGGCAAGGCCCAGCCAGTCGAACGGCGTGACAGCCGCCCTTGTACCCGCGGCCACGTCAGCCAGCCAGCCGGTGTAAACACCTATCTGCCCCACAAGGCCGCAGGTGCCCATACCGCTTGCCACTGCCGCACCATTCATCTGAAGGCCGAACAGGCAGGTGGCTGCAGGCCCCGTGACGGCCGAGGCCAGTGTAGGCGGCAGCCAGATGCGCGGGTTTTTCACAATATTTCCCATTTGCAGCATGGAAGTGCCAAGCCCCTGGGCCACAAGGCCGCCCCATCGGTTTTCGCGAAAGCTCATCACGGCAAAGCCCACCATCTGTGCACAGCAGCCTGCCACTGCTGCGCCGCCTGCCAGGCCCGTAAGGCCCAGTGCCGCACAGATGGCCGCCGAAGAAATAGGCAAGGTAAGCGCCACGCCCACAATGACAGAAACCAGCACTCCCATGTAGAAGGGCTGCAGCTCGGTGGCCCACATGATGGCGCCGCCCACGGCGCTAGCCGCCGCGCCCACCGCAGGTGCGCACAGCACAGCCAGCCCCGTGCCTGCCAGCACCGTGACACACGGCGTGACAAGAATATCTACCTTTGTCTCTTTGGAAACGGCCTTGCCCAGCTCTGCTGCCGCTACGGCCGCCGCTAGCACGGCCAGCGGGCCTCCCGCGCCGCCCAGCTCGTTTGCGGCACCGCCTACCGCCGCCAGCGAAAACAGCACCAGCGGCGGGCAGTGCAGGGCATGGCCAATGGCCACCGCCATGGCCGGGCCTGTGGCCGCCTTTGCCCAGCCGCCCGCCTGCACCAGAAAAGTGATGCCAAGCTGCTCGCCCAACGTGGAAAGGATGGTGCCCACCAGCAGCGAGGCAAACAGCCCCTGGGCCATGGCGCCCAACGCGTCGATGCCGTAGCGCCGGGCTGAAAATTCAATGTCCTTGCGCTTCAGGAACACCTGAAACCTACTTTGCTTTTCTACCACAGTTCTTCCCCCTCTTCCGGCATGTGCCCGGCTGCCCGTGCACAGAAAAAGGCGGGCAAGCGGCGCACTTCCTTCCCCGCGCGCCTGCCGCCCGCCCGCTTATACTTCTTCACACAGCACCCAGCGCCGGATGGCCTTTGCCACGCCGTCGTTGTTGTTCGTGTCTGTCTGCACATCTGCCGCCGCCACGGCCTCGGGCGTGGCGTTTCCCATAGCGACGCCCAGCCCCGCCGCGCGCAGCATGGCAAGGTCGTTCGAGGCGTCGCCGCAGGCCATGGTCTGCCCGCGCGAAAGGCCCAGCCGTTCGGCCAGCGCCAGCAGGGCGCGGCCCTTGTCCACGCCTTTAGCGTTCACCTCGATATTCTCCGGGATTCCGCCGGAAAGCTCGAACAGGCCCGTGTGCTCAAACTCCTTCCAGGCCGCCGCCCGCTGGGCCATGTCCTGAAACAGGATGGTGAACTTTTCCGCCCCGCGGCCCGTCTGGCGCAGAAAGCGCCCGCGGTCTTCCACCAGCCTGCGCGTTTTCAGAAAATACGGGCGGAAGCTTTCGGGCACATGCGTCTGCACAAGGCGCATGCTGTCTGCGGCCGTGTAGGCCTGCCCGTCGATATAGATGTCGATGACAACATCGTATTTTTCAGCAATGCGCAGCGCGCGCATCGCCGTCTCTTCATCCATGGCAAGGCGCACCAGCACCTTGTCTTCGGCGAGGTCTTCGCACATAGCACCGTTCGAGGTGATGGCATAGCGCACGCCGGGGATGGCCAGCACCTCTTCCGGCAGGCCGCTGCGCGGGCGGCCCGTCACAGGCAGCACGGCCACGCCCGCGCGTACAGCGCGCGCAATGGCGTCCCTTGTGGCGGGGGTGATGGTCTTTTCGTCGGTGAACACCGTGCCGTCCAAATCCAGCCCCACAAGGCGGATATCCCTCTTTATGCCGTTTTCCATTCTGCCGCCCTTCCTTTTCTCTTCCGTTTTTGCCGCCCCGTGCCGACACGCGCGTTTACGCTTCGTCCGCCGGAAAGCGCAGGCCCGTCTGCCGCCGCGCCTCGTCCATCAGCGCCAGCGCCGCCAACGTCTGGCTCTTTGCCTCCTCATAGCCCGGCGCCCCGCCCAGCAGGTACAGAAAATGCCGCGCCTCGCCGCACATGTTGTTCGGTGGGTTCTGTATGCGGATGTCCTCGCGCCGCCCGTCGCGCCAAAGCACCTCTAGGCGCGTGATATTGTCCGGATGGTGGACAAGGATGGTGCCCTGCTCGCCCTGTATCTGGCCGGGCAGGCAGCCGTCGGTTATCTTGGAATACAGCAGCTCTGCCAGCTTATCCTCATAGCAGGCCAGAATCGTGCCGGCACCGTCCGCGCCGTTTGCCAGCTTCACCGCCGCCGCCCGGAGGCTCTGCGGCGCGCCGAACAGCCCCAGCGCAAGGTGCACGCAGTAAACCCCAAGGTCCATCAGCGCGCCGGTGGCAAATTCCGTACTGAAAATGTTGGTGGGCTCGCCCCGGCGCACAAGCTCGTACCGCGAGGAATATTTCGAATACGAAAGCGTAGCCCTGCGCACAGGGCCCACGGCCTGCACCAGCCCTCGCAGCCGGGCGAAACCGGGCGCATACAGCGAGCGCATGGCCTCCATCAGCACCACGCCGTTTTCTTCAGCGGCTGTGAACATCTGCCGCGCCTGCCGCGCCGTGGCGGCCATGGGCTTTTCGCACAGCACATGCTTGCCCGCGCGCAGCATGCACAGGGCCTGCGCGCAGTGCAGGCTGTTTGGGCTGGCGATATATACGGCGTCCACATTTTCATCCGCCGCCAGCGCCTGCAGGCTGTCGTAATATGCTCTGGCGCCGTACTGCGCGCCGAACGCCTGCGCGCGCTGCTTTGTGCGGGAATACACCGCGTGCAGCACGGCGCCCTGCTCAAGCGCAAGCGCGTCCAGAAAGCGGGCGGTGATGGCGCTTGTGCCCACTACAGCGAACCGAACCATATCCATGCGCCCTCCTTTCTCTGCGGCAGGCCTTACAGGCCGCGCTCGCGCTTATAGGTGATAAATTCGTCGAATGTGTCCTCGCGGTCAATGCAGCCGGGGCGGCCAAGGGGCAGTTCTATGATGCGGTTTGCCACCTCGTCTATGAACTGGTGGTCGTGGCAGGCCACGATGACGTTGCCCCGGAAGGCTGCAAGGCCGTTTGCCAGCGCCTGGATGCTCTCAAGGTCCAAATGGCGGGTGGGCTGGTCCAGCACCAGCACATTGGCGTGCGTCATCATCATGCGGCTGAGCATGCAGCGCACCTTTTCGCCGCCTGAAAGCACACCCGCCGGCTTGTACACCTCATCGCCCGAAAACAGCATGCGCCCCAGAAAGCCGCGCAGGAAGGTTTCGGCCGGGTCTTCGCTGTACTGGCGCAGCCAGTCTATCAGGTTCCCCTCAAAGCCCTCGAAAAAGGCGGTGTTGTCCTTGGGGAAAAAGCTCTGCGAGGTAGAGACGCCCCATTTGAAGCTGCCCTCGTCGGGCTCCAGCTCCCCGGCCAGTATCTGCATCAGCGCCGTCTGGCCCGCCTCGTTGTCGCCCACAAGGGCTATTTTGTCGCCGCGGTTCATCACAAAGCTCACGTTGTCCAGCACCTTCACGCCGTCCACCGTTTTCGAAAGCCCCTCTACGAACAGGATGTCCTTGCCGGGCTCGCGCTCGGGCGAAAAGCCCACAAAGGGGTATTTGCGGCTGGAGGCGGGCATTTCTTCCAGCGTGATGGAATCCAGTATCTTCTTGCGGCTGGTGGCCTGCTTCGATTTGGATTTATTTGCAGAAAACCGCTGGATGAAGCTTTGCAGCTCGCGTATTTTTTCTTCCTTCTTCTTGTTCTGATTGCGGATAAGCTGCTGGATAAGCTGGCTGGATTCGTACCAGAAATCGTAGTTGCCCGCATACATCTGCACCTTGCTGTAATCAATATCCACAATATGCGTGCACACGGCGTTCAAAAAGTGCCGGTCGTGGCTCACCACCAGAATGGTGCCATCGTAGTTGATGAGGAACTCCTCCAGCCATTCAATGCTCTCGATGTCAAGGCCGTTGGTGGGCTCGTCCAGCAGAATGATGCTGGGCGAGCCGAACAGCGCCTTTGCCAGCAGCACCTTCACCTTCTGGCGCTCGGAAAGCGTGTTCATCAGGGCAGTGTGCTGCTCCATGGGGATGCCCAGGCCGTTCAGAAGCTGGTCTGCCTGGCTTTCGGCCTCCCAGCCGCCCAGCTCGGCAAATTCGCCCTCCAGCTCGGCGGCGCGCTCGCCGTCCGTTTCGGAAAAATCCGGCTTTGCATACAGCTCGTCCTTCTCCTTCATAATGGCGTATAGCCGCGGGCTGCCGCGCAGCACCACATCCATCACGGCGTCGCCTTCATAGCGGAAATGGTCCTGCTCCAGCACGCTCATGCGGTCGTCCGGCCCAAGGGAAACGCTGCCGGTGGTGGGCTCCAGCTCACCGGACAGAATGCGCAGGAACGTGGATTTTCCCGCGCCGTTCGCGCCGATGATGCCATAGCAGTTGCCGGGGGCAAATTTCAGGTCTACATGCTTATACAGCGTGCCCGTGGAAAACTGCAGGCTCACGTCGGTGACGGTCAACATGTTCTTCTTCCTTTCCCAATGCCGCGCGCAGCGGCGGGCGGCAGGCTTTTTTCATACATGTTTTAGAATACCACGTGCGCGGACGCATTGCAAACACTTTCGGGCGCTTGTACGGCCACCACGCACATGCTATAATACAGATACGCCCGCCGCCGCGCGGGCGCATTCTGTAACGAAACGGAGGGCGCGCCATGCCGCTTATCATCCCGCAGGGCCTCCCTGCCTACAGGGCACTGGAGGAAGAAAATATTTTTGTGATGCACCGCGCGCGCGCCATGAGCCAGGATATCCGGCCTCTGCGCATTCTGCTTGTGAACCTGATGCCCACCAAAATAGCTACCGAAACGCAGCTTGCACGCCTTTTGGCCAACAGCCCCCTGCAGGTGGAGCTTTCGCTTCTGCACATGGGCAGCCATGAATCCACCCATGTGCCCCCCTCTCACCTGCAAACCTTTTACCGCACGTTCGATGAGGTGAAGCGCCAGCGCTTCGACGGCATGATTGTGACGGGCGCGCCGGTGGAGACGCTGGCCTTCGAGCAGGTGGATTACTGGCCTGAGCTGTGCCGCGTGTTCGAATTCAGCAAGACAAACGTATATTCCACGCTGCACGTGTGCTGGGGCGCACAGGCGGCGCTGTACTACCATTACGGCATCCCGAAATATGAGCTGGCGCAGAAGGTATCCGGCGTGTTTGCCCACCGTGTGCTGCGCCCTGCAAACCCGCTTGTGCGCGGCTTTGACGAGGTGTTCTGGGCGCCGCATTCGCGCCACACCGAGGTGCGGCGCGCCGATGTGGAAAAACAGCCTGCGCTGCGCATTCTGGCCGAGAGCGAGGAGGCCGGCCTGCACCTTTTAAGCACCGATTCCGGCAGGCGCATTTTCATTCTGGGGCATATGGAATACGACCGCGACACCCTGCGCGCCGAGTACGAGCGGGATGTGGCGCGCGGGCTGCCCGCTGCGCCGCCAAAGCACTATTTTGTGAACGACGACCCGGCCCGGCCGGCCATCTTCCGCTGGCGTAGCCACGCGCATCTGCTGTTTTCGAACTGGCTGAATTATTACGTGTACCAGGCTACGCCGTATGATTTGGAGAAGCTTTGAGCCATGAAGCAGAATATGACGGCGGGCCCGCCCGCAAGGCTTATCTTCTTTTTCACCCTGCCGCTTCTGGCGGGCAATTTGTTTCAGCAGCTATACAACATGGTGGACAGCGTGGTGGTGGGCCGCTTTGTAGGCCCCACGGCGCTGGCCGCAGTGGGCTCGGCCTTTCCGGTGGTGTTTCTTCTCTCCAGCCTGTTTCTGGGGCTTGGGCAGGGCGCCATGGTGCTGGTGAGTCAGTTTTACGGCGCAAGCGACGAAAAGCGGCTGAAGGCCGCGGTGGACACTATTTACACCGCGCTGATTGTGGGCGGCATCCCGCTTTCTATTCTGGGGTGCCTGTGCGTGGGGCCCATCACCGGCATGATGGCCATTGCCCCCGACGCGCTGGCGGAGTTCCGTATTTATCTGCTCATCATGCTGGGCGGCCTTGTGGGCTCGCTGGGCTACAATGCCAACAGCGGCATTTTACAGGGCTTGGGCGATTCCAAAACGCCGGTGCTGTTCCTTGTGGTGGCGTGCGGCATCAATATTGCGCTGGACCTTCTGTTTGTGGTGGTGTTCCACTGGGGCGTGGCAGGGGTGGCGGTTGCCACCATCATTGCGCAGGCGTGCTCGTGGGTGTTCGGCATTTTGTTCATCAACCGCCGCCACCCCACCCTGCACATCAGCCCGTTCTGTTTTCGGTTTGACAAAGCCATTTTCGCGCAGGTCATCCGCATCGGGGTGCCCATTGGCATCCAGCAGGCGCTGTTCAGCCTTGGCGCCATGCTGCTGGTGCGGCTTGTGAACAGCTTCGGCTCTGACTTTACTGCGGGCTATAACGCGGCGAACAAGGTGGACACCATCGCTTTTCTGCCGGTGCAGAGCTTTTCCATGGCCGTGACCACCTTTGTGGGGCAGAACATGGGCGCAGGCAAGCCAGAGCGCGTGCGCCAGGGCAGCCGCGCCGCGCTGTGGATGGGCACCGCCGTGTGCATGGGCGTGGCGCTGGCGCTTCTGGCAATGGGGCCATGGTGCATGCGCCTGTTTTCAGCGGATGCCGCCGTCATCGACGCCGGCCTTGCCTATTTATACCGAGTACTTCCGTTCTATTTTCTGTTTTCACTGATGTACGTGCTGAACGGCATCATGCGCGGCGCGGGCGAAACGCTGGTGCCGCTTGCTTCCAGCCTGGTTTCCCTGTGGCTGGCGCGCGTGCCCGTGGCCTATGCGCTGGCGCATTTCTTCGGTGGCCCGGCGCTGAACTTCTGTTTTCCCATTGGGTGGGCCGTGGGCCTTGCCATCAGCCTGCCATATTACCTTTCCGGCCGGTGGAAGCGCCACCGGCTTGTATAGAATATCAAAAGGAGGCGCCCTTATGAAGCATCTGCCCGTAAAGCCGACAGTGGATATCGCCGCGCTGGATGCGCTGGATATCCGCGTGGGCACCATCCTCCGAGTAGAGGATGTGGAAAATTCCGACAAGCTTATAAAGCTTCGCGTAGATTTTGGTGAATTCCAGCGCACCATTCTGGTGGGTATGAAAAAAGAGCGGGAAAACCCGCGTGAAATAGAGGGCAGGCAGACCCTGTTCGTGGTGAACCTTGCCCCGCGGAAAATGGCGGGCACTGTGTCTGAGGGCATGCTGTTCGACATCGGCTATGCAAACGGCCTTCTGCCTGTGCTGGCCCAGCCGGAGTGGGTAATCCCCAACGGCGCCTGCGCCGGGTGACGCGCCCGGCGCCTGTACAGCAAAGCGCCCCGCCCTGGCTTTTGACCAGGGCGGGGCGCTGCATTTGGTTTTCTATGCTGGCCCGTCACTGCGGTGCCTGCGCACGGGTGCGCACCCAGCGGGCAAGGTGCGCCGTGCAGGCGGCATAGCCGGCTATGCCGCACACAAGGCACACCGGCAACAGCCATATGCCCACGCGCGCGGCCAGCAGGCCAAACAGGGGCGGCATGCACACGTTGCCTACATAGGCCGAGGCCATCTGCAGGCTGATAACGCCCTGCGATCGCGCCGCGCCGAAGCGGTGCGGCGTCTCGTGCATCATGCAGGGGTAAGCGGGCGCAAAGCCCAGGCCCACCACACAAAGCGCCGCCGGGCCAAACGCCGCGGGAAGAAGGCCCATGCCCGCAGCCCCCAGGGCCGCAAGGGCACCGCCGCCCAGGATGAGCGCCGAAGAAGACAGCCGGGCAGAGGCAAACCCGCATAAAAACCGCCCTATGGTGATGCCCAGCACAAACAGCGACGCCGCCTGTGCCGCGGCCACGGTGGAAAAGCCGCGAGCCGTGACAAAGTAGCTGGCCCCCCACAAAAGCGTGGTGTTTTCCACCGAGCAATAGCAAAAATAGCTGAGCATGGCCGCCCACACACCCGGCTGGCGGGCCGTGGCGATAAGTGAAAGCTGGCTTTTGGGCAGCGCCCCCGTCTGGCCGCCGGAGGCCTGCCGCGGCTCATAGCGGCCCCACAGCCGGAGGGTGGCCGCCAGCGCCAGCACCAGGCACCACTGCAGCGCAGCCACTGCGCCGTAGCCAAAGCGCCAGCCGCCCTGCCTGTGCAGAAACACCGAGAGGATAACAGGCCCCAGCGTGGCCCCAAGGCCCCAGCAGCAGTGCAGCCAGCTCATATGGCGCGCCGCATAGTGCAGGGCCACAAAGTTGTTCAGCGCTGCATCCACCGCGCCCGCCCCCAGCCCCAGCGGAACGGCCAGCACGCACAGCCAGATAAAAGAGGGCGCAAAGGCAATGCCCGTGAGGGCAGCCGCAGTGAACGCCACACTGAACAGCGTGGTGCGCCCCGTTCCCAGCCTTGCCACCAGGCGGTTGGTAAACAGGCTGGAGATAACCGTGCACAGGCTGGTTATCATGGCCGCCGTGCCCGCGCTTTCCACCGGCACGGCAAAGCCGCCCACCATCTCCGGCCAAGCCGCCCCCAGCAGGGAATCCGGCAGGCCAAGGCTGACGAACGCGCTGTATATCATTGCAAGAAACAGTGTTGCCATAAAAAGCTCCCCCTTATAACTGCGCTTCCAGCGCAAGCTCCAGCGCCTCCAGCGCCCGGCCGGCCACCCCGGCCGTATAATCCTCCAGAAAATCCTTCGCCAGCGTAAACTGCGGCAGCGGGCCCGCCAGCATGGCCGCACACTGGCGGCGCACCTGGGCAAGGTGCGTGCCGTTCAGCATTTCGCCGCACAGCACAATCTCCTCCGGGTCCAGAAAGGCGGCCGCCGTCCCGGCACACATTGCCACAGCGTGGCAGACAGGCGAAAAGGCGCCCCAGGAAAGCTTTTTCCAGTCGGCACCCAGCGGAAGGCGGCCTATCTCGCCGGCAAAGCCGCCGGCGCCGCAAAACGGCCTGCCCTGCAGCACAAAGCCGGCGCCCGGGCCGTAGCGGCGCGGAAAATATAAATAGCACAGCGTCGCGTCTGTTTTGCCGCGCAGCGTGCAGTAGCCCAGGGCGGCGGCGTTCACATCGTTTTCCAGCACCACAGGCATGGAAAAGCGCGCCGCATAATAGCCCACAAACTGTGTGCCCAGCAGGCCCTTGTAGTCGCTTGTCTCCAGCCTTCCCAGCCGCTGTGTGCCCGGCAGGCCGAACCCCATGGCCGCTATTTTTCCATCCCGGGTCAGCGCCGCCTCAACATCCGGCGCAAAGCTCTCCAGCCTGGCCTGTTCCAACGGGCGCGCTGTGCGGTGCACGCACCTTCCCATCAGGTCTACCGTGCGCAGGTGCAGGCTGTCGCGCCCGTTTTCTTCAAAGGCACACAAAACCAAGGCGTGCGCATAGTCTGCATGGTAAACGTACTCTGCGGCAGGGCGCCCGCCCGTGGCCGCCGCGCGCCCCCGCACCAGAACACGCCCCTTTTCCATCAGGTGCTCCACCGCGGTGCCTGCAGCCATCACACTGAGGCCGGTGGCCTGCGCCAGCTGCTGCTTAGTGGCGCAGCCCATGGCCTTCAGCGCGCGCAAAACCAGTGCGGCTGCACCTGTGTGCTGCGGCTTGTATGCCTGCATTCTTTTCTGCCCCTCTGTTATTAAAGTTGTTTTAATAAGCCTGTACCAGTATAGCTTTCTCCCCAAGGAATGTCAAGCCCGTGTGCAAAATGCCTGCAAAATCGCCGTCAAGGGCGCGCCGGGGCAAAAAGTGTGCCCTTTTGCGCACAGCTTTTTTCACACAGGGCTTTTCAAATGCGAAAAAGTTGAGTATAATAGGAGTTGCCGCTTTTCCCCGCAAAGCGGCGGAAGCATGCGGGGCCTTAGCTCAGTCGGTCAGAGCAGCGGCCTTATAAGCCGTTGGTCCCGGGTTCGAGTCCCGGAGGCCCTACCAGTAAAAAACGCACCGTGCAGCCAAAACGGCTTAACGGTGCGGTTTTTTGTTTTGAGAATTGCGGAAAACACTGTAAGCCCCATAAAAACGCCGAAAAACACAGAGCAAAAAAGCCCCGGAGAACGCATCTCCGGGGCCTCCCTTTCCCCGCCTGCTGCCGCTTCGCGCTGGGCGGGCGTAAAAAACGGCTCTGCCGCCGGCTGGGTTCCTTTGCCCGCCCAGTGGAGGATGGGGCAGAAATTTTCTGTTTTGCACAAAGCCGGCTTGATAGTTTTGAAAATTTCACAAATGACGCCGTGCTCATCCAGTGGTTTTTCTGCGGAAAATCCTGTATAATGAAATCCGACCGACTGGTCGGTCAGTCTTTTGAGTTTTCTGTGCAACCGCACAGGTCGGAGGGTATGTATGCTATCTCGTTACAGTGTAAAAAAACCATATACCGTGCTGGTGGCAGTGGTACTGGTGCTGGTGCTGGGCGTGGTGTCCTTTCTGGGCATGACGACAGACCTGCTTCCCAGTTTGGAGCTGCCGTACATCATTGTAGTCACTACATATCCGGGCGCCAGCCCGGAAAAGGTGGAGGCCTCGGTAACACGCCCGCTGGAAAGCGTGCTGGGCACCACAAGCGGCGTGAAAAATATATCCAGCGTGTCCAGCGAGAATTCCAGCATGATTATTCTGGAGTTCGAGCAGGGTACGAATATGGATTCCGCTACCATCGAGCTCTCCGGCAATGTGGACCTTGTGTCCGGCCAGTTGGACGACGCCGTGGGCGCGCCGATGTTCCTGACTATGAGCCCGGACATGCTGCCCGTGATGGTGGCCAGCGTCGATATGGACGGCAGGGACGTGCGCGAAGTGTCAAGCCTTGTCTCCGGCACTGTCACGCCCGCCTTCGAACGGTTGGACGGCGTGGCCAGTGTGAGCGAGACGGGCCTTGTAGAGCAGCAGGTGTCCGTGACGATGGATAAGGAAAAAATAGACGCGCTGAACAGCCGCGTGCTGGCCAGCGTGGACGAGACGCTGGCAGATGCCCAGCGTGAGCTTGCCAACGGGCGCGCGCAGGTAAACGAGGGCCAGCAAAAGCTGGATGAGGGCAAGGCCGCCCTGCAGGCGCAGAAGGACAGCGGCCTCTCGCAGCTTGCCTCGGCCAGCGCACAGGTGGACACCGCCAGCGCACAGCTCTCTGCCATTCTCAGCGAGGAGACGACGCTCACCGCGAACCAGAAGGCGTTCGAGGCTGAAAAGGCCGGGCTGCAGCAGGCGAAAGCCGGATATGACACCCTGAACGCCGCCCTGCAGGAAATAAATAGTTCTGTGGATGCCCTGCTCGCCATGAGCGCCGAAGATTTCGCCGAATTCAAAGAACTTATCGCCAGCTTGCCCAGCGGCGGGCAATTTGCCGATGTCACGCAGGAGAGCCTGCAGGCGCTGAAGGATGCCGCGGGCAAGGTGGAGGCCGGGCGCCTTGCCGAAATAGACGCAGAGCTGAACAATATATCCACCCGTCTTGCCGTTATCAGCGGCATGAAGCCCCAGCTGGAGGAGGCACTGAAAAAGGCGCAGGACGCGTATGCCCAGCTGGAAAGCGGCAAAATGACGGCTGTGAACGAGATGACGAAGGGCGAGATCGCCCTTCAAAGCACCGAGGCCCAGCTGGAGCAGGCCCGCCAGCAGCTTGACAGCGCCCAGCAGCAGTTTGAAGAGGCCCGCGATGCCGCTTACGAAAGGGCAGACCTCTCCGGCATGCTGACGCCGGAGGTGCTCTCCAGCCTTCTGGCGGCGCAGAACTTCGAGATGCCCGCAGGCTATGTGGACAACGGCGCCGACGGCCAGCTTGTGAAGGTGGGGGATGCGCTGGGCAGCGTGGAGGATGTGGAAAACCTGGTGCTGATGCACCTGGATGCAGGCGATATCGGCGATGTGCGCGTGGGCGATGTGGCCACCGTGGCCCTGACGGACAACGCCGGCGAAAGCTATGCCCGTGTGAACGGCAATGACGCCGTGGTGCTGATGTTCCAGAAGCAGAGCACAGCCTCTACCTCCACCGTATCCGAGGCGCTGAACAATGAAATCGCCGCGCTGCAGGCGGAATATGAGGGCCTGCACATCACCCCGCTGATGGACCAGGGCGACTATATCGCCATGGTGGTGGACAGCGTGATGTCGAACCTTCTGTGGGGCGGCGCGCTGGCCATTCTGGTGCTCATCCTCTTTTTGCGGGACGCGCGGCCCACGCTCATCGTGGCGTGCAGCATCCCCTTCAGCCTTCTGTGCGCCGTGACGCTGATGTATTTCTCCGGCGTGACGCTGAACCTTATCTCGCTGTCCGGCCTGGCGCTGGGCGTAGGCATGCTGGTGGATAACAGCATCGTCGTCATCGAAAACATCTACCGCCTGCGCAGCGAGGGCGTGCCGGCGGCCAGGGCCGCCGTGCTGGGGGCAAACCAGGTGGCCGGGGCCATTTTCGCCTCTACGCTCACCACCATCTGCGTATTCCTGCCCATTGTGTTCACACAGGGGCTTTCGCGTGAGCTGTTCACCGACATGGGCCTCACCATCGCTTATTCCCTGCTGGCCTCGCTGGCCGTGGCGCTGACGCTGGTGCCCGCCATGGGCGCCACCGCCCTGCGCAGCGCAAAGCAGAAGGAATCGCGCTGGTTTGAAAAATTTGTGAACTGGTATGAAAAGGCCCTGCGCTGGAGCCTGCGCCACCGCCTGCCCGTGCTGGGCGGCGCGCTTGCGCTGCTGGTGTTTGCCTGCGCCATGGTGCCCACCATGGGCACCGGCTTTATCCCCAGCATGAACAGCCCGCAGATGTCTGCCACGCTGACGATGCCCAAGGAGGCCAACACCGCCGAGACCTATGCCATGGCCGATGACGTGATGGAGGCGCTGTGCGCCATTGACGGCGTAGAGACCGTGGGCGCCATGGACGGCGGCGGCATGACGGGCAGCACCTCTTCCTCCACTGCGCACACCATCAGCTTTTATCTGCTTCTGAAAGAGGACGGCTCGGTGAAAAACAGCGATGTCAAGCAGGCGGCCCTGGCCGCGGCAGAAGAGTTGGGGGCAGACCTAAGCGTGGAGGAATCCACCATGGATATGTCCATGCTGGGCGGCTCCGGCTTGGAGCTTGTGGTGCGCGGGCAGGACCTGGATGCCATGAACGAGGCCGCCGGGGCCCTGCGCGGCATTTTGCGCGAAACGGAGGGCGTAACAGATATTTCCGAGGCCGCCACCACCGGTACGCCGGAGGTGCGCATCACGGTAGACAAGACAGCGGCCATGCAATATAACCTCACCACCGCACAAATTTATGCGGAGCTGGCGCAGGCCGTGGCGAACGAGACCACCTCTACCACGCTTACTGTAGGGGCCGACAGCATCCCCGTCGTCGTGCTGCGCGGCGGCGCAGGCAAGGTGACGCGCGACAACCTGATGAATTATACTTTTGATGCCACCAACGCGGAGGGCGAGACACAAACAGTGCGCCTGGGCGATATTGCCGCGCTGTCCGAGGCGGACAGCGTGCCCAGCATCCGCCGCGAAAACGGCCAGCGCACAATGAGCGTCACCGCCGGCGTAGACGACGCGCACAATATCGGCCTTGTAAGCCGTGACGTGCAGCAGAAGCTGGATGGCTATACGCCGCCGGCCGGCTGCACCATCACACTGGAGGGCGAGAACGAAAGCATCAACAGCGCCATGCTGGACCTTGTAAAAATGCTTCTGCTCGCCGTTGTCTTTATCTATCTCATCATGGTGGCGCAGTTCCAGAGCCTGCTTTCCCCGTTCATCGTCATGTTCACCATTCCGCTGGCCTTTACCGGCGGCCTGCTGGCGCTGCTTATTACCGGCAAAGAGCTCTCCATCATTGCCATGCTGGGCTTCCTTGTGCTGGCGGGCGTGGTGGTGAACAACGGTATCGTGTTTGTAGACACCATCAACCAGCTGCGGCTGGAGGGCATGCCCCGCTTTGAGGCTATTGTGCGCACAGGGCGCACGCGCATCCGCCCTGTTCTGATGACGGCCCTCACCACCATTCTCGCCATGTCCACCATGGCAATGGCCGTGGGCCAGGGTGCCGAGATGACGCAGCCCATGGCCATCGTCACCATCGGCGGCCTCACCTATGCCACTCTGCTCACGCTGGTGGTGGTGCCGGTGCTGTACGACATATTCTGCCGCAAAGCCATGAAGCAGGCCGATGTGGACGAAGCCCCAGGCACGGCGGCGGACGGTGGGGCCCCTGCGGCCCAAGGGGAGGGCTGAGGCGCCATGACGGAAAACCATACCGGAAAAAGGCACTGTCTGCTGGACGCCGCCGTACAGCTGTGGAGGCAGGGCCAGGCGCTTTCCTCCATGACGGTGCAGCAGCTGGCCCAGGCCGCCGGGGTGGGCAAGGGCACTGTATATGAATACTTTTCCTGCCGGGAAGAGCTGCTGGCCCAGGCGTTCCTTTCCTATATGGACAGCAGGCTGGACGCCCTGTCCCATTCCGTTGCCGGCGCCTCGTCTTTTTCGCAGGCGGCAGATGCGCTTTTTGCCGCCGCCAGCGAGATGCTGGTGCTTCAAAAGGCCGTGCTGGAGGCCATGCAGCTTTACCTGCGCACCGGGCACGGCGCGCAGGAGCTTTGCGCGGGCACAGGCCATGCGTGCCAGGGCAGGAGGCTGGACGGCGTCCTGCTTTGCGCCGCACAGAAGGGGCAGGCCGAGGGCGTTTTAGGCCCCTGTTCTCCCTGTGAGGCCATTATGGCGCTGAAAGGCATTTTGGTAGGGTTTGTTGCCTGCCGGCATGAATATCCCGCGCAGGATGAGGCCGCCCTGCGCGCATCCGCAGAAAAGCTTATCCGCCGCGCCCTTGGCCCGGCGCCGCACAAAAATGTATAAGAGGCATACCGCATGAAAGAAAACGCTTATGACAACCCCGTATTTTTTGAAAAATACAGCCGGATGGCACGCTCTCAGCTTGGCCTTGCGGGCGCGGGCGAATGGCCCGCGCTGCAGCCCATGCTGCCGCCGTTTGAGGGCCGCCGCGTGCTGGACCTGGGGTGCGGGTACGGTTGGCACTGCATGTATGCCGCAGACCACGGCGCCGCCAGTGTGCTGGGGCTGGACATCTCGGAAAGGATGCTTGCCGTAGCACGGGAAAAACGCGGCCCGCGCGCCATTGCCTACCGCCGCTGCGCCATAGAGGACGCCTGCTTTCCTGCCGGCAGCTTTGATATTGTGCTGTCCTCCCTTGCCTTTCACTATGTGCAGGATTGGCCCGGCCTGGTGCAGAATATCTCACGCTGGCTATGTCCCGGCGGCTGGCTTGTGTTCAGCACTGAGCACCCCGTGTTCACCGCAGAGGGCTCGCAGCAGTGGGTGTACGGCGAGGACGGCCGCATCCTGCATTTCCCGGTAGACCATTATTATGAAGAAGGGCCGCGCACGGCCGTGTTTCTTGGGGAAAAGGTGACAAAATACCACCGCACCCTCACCACTTATTTGCAGGCGCTTTGGGAGAACGGCTTTGACGTGTGCAGCGTGCGGGAACCCGCACCGCCCGCAGCCATGCTGGACATACCCGGTATGCGGGATGAGCTTCGCCGCCCCATGATGCTGCTGGTAAAGGCGCTCAGGCGCTAAACCAGGCGTTTGGCCTGAAATATAAAAAGAGCACCGGTAAAACCGGTGCTCTTTTTTGGCTCCCCCTGTTGGGCTCGAACCAACGACCCTGCGGTTAACAGCCGCATGCTCTACCGACTGAGCTAAGGAGGAA
>PPYE01311213.1_pt1 | contig 51753 bp, 81 predicted proteins | sample 1559881 | NCBI WGS metagenome assembly PPYE01 (sample SAMN08240022, study PRJNA423297) | Human gut metagenome, whole genome shotgun sequencing project.
AGAGATTTATTTCCTCAAGCGCAAGCCGGCCACATCTTCGACTGCCGTTTGTGTCTGCACGGGACTTGCCGGAACCGTCATCAAGGCCGGGTCCGTCATTAAATCCACAGAAGACAACTCGGAATGGGTCTGTGCCGCGACTGTAACCATCCCGCAGGGGCAAAGCAGCGTGCAGGCCATGTTTACAGCCTCCCAACCGGGACCGGTTACGGCATCTCCCGATACCTTGACCCGAATCGTCACTGTAACGCCGGGCTGGGATGCCGTCACCAATCCGGCGGCAGCGGTCACAGGCTCCGCGCAGGAGACTCAGGCCGCCTTTGAGAACCGCCGCTATAACAGCGTGGCGGCCAATGCGCGCGGCAGCGTCAATGCGCTGTACGGTACCATCGCCAATCTGGATGGCGTGCTGGATGCGCTGGTACTGGAAAACACCACCAGCGAACCAAGGCAGGAATGGGGCGTCACCATACCCGGACACAGCGTATGGATATCCGTGGTTGGTGGAGAAAATGACGATATCGCGGAAGCCGTCTACCGCAAAAAAGACGCAGGATGCGGCACTGCCGGGAATACGCAGGTGACGTATCAGGATACCGGTCTGCCCTGGCAGCCCATCTATACTTACAGTATCGAACGTCCCGCGCTGCTGGCCTTCGGCGTGCGCGTCACCATTCGCAAAACCGGTTCCACGGCCAACGACATCACGGAAAAAATCAGGGCGGCCATACTTGCCGATTTCAACGGTGAAGGTTCCGGGGCGCTGCGCGTGGGCATGGCACAGAATGTCTATGCCTCCCGCTTTTACTGTCCCGTGCTGGGCGTCGGCGTGCAGGATTTGCAGAGCATCGAAATCGCGGCTCCGCTGAGCGGGGGACAATGGGCGGACAGAGTGACCGTCAATGCCGATCAGGAGCCGGTGCTGGATGCCGACGATATCACGATCATCATTCTGGAGGATTGAGCCATGCTGCAACCCGGTGAAACCGTACAAAGCCAATATGCGGCCAGTCCCGTTATCCGGGCGTTGGCGGAATCGGCCCGAATACGCATCGCGCCGGATGCGGATATCGAACTGTTCTACCGATCCGTTTTCAATATCGCCACGGCGTCAGGCGCGGGACTGGATATCTGGGGCCGTATTCTGGGAATGGGACGGAAGGTGGATATAACCGAACTGACCGACTTTTTCGGCTTTTACGGGAGTGACAACGAACCCTTTGACCAGGCTCCGTTCTGGAACGGTGCCAATCAGCCTGACGGCGTGTATGAACTGTCCGATGAGGCATATCGTCAGCTTTTGCTCTGGAAAGCCATGGCGAATATTTCGGCGGCGGATGCCGCATCCCTGAACAATCTTTTGCAGGGCCTGTTTCCGGGACGCAATATCGTTGTGTATGAAACGGGCGTCATGGCGTTGGAGCTGTTTCTGTATTTTCCGCTGGAACCGTGGGAACGCACCATCCTGAAAAATTATGGTCTGATTGCCAAAGGCGCGGGCGTGGAACTGAACTGGGTGGAAATTCCCTATCCTGTTTTCGGCTTCAATGAGGCCGGATATGATCCTTTTGACTCCGAACCGTTCTGGGACGGAAGCCCCCGTTAGGAGGTATGTTCATGATTCCTGTTACTCCTGTTGTCATTCCTGAACCATTTGCCGAAAACGGCGCCAAAAACACCATTCCCGACCAAAGTCCCGGCGGCACCGAGCCCAACGCTTCATGGAATACAGGCTTTCCGCCCATTACCATGCTCAACCGGAAGGCAGGGGGCAAGCCGCCCCTCGGGGCCGATTTCAACGGTATTCTGAATGCCCTGAGTCAGCATGCGTTTTTCACCCAGTCCGGCTGCATATTTCCCTGGCGTGGGAGCGAGGACGACTTTCCGGGGCTGAATTATCTGGTGGGCGCACATGTGCTGGGGGCGGACATGAAGGAATATATCGCCGTTCAGCCGTCCGGTCCGGATATCCCTGCTTCCGGCGGCGGATACGTCGGCCCCCGGGACCCCACCACGGACAGCGACCGCACCTGGTGGCGGCCTGCCGTGACCGGGGGCGACCTGCCCGAGTTCGACGGCACGACCATCAAGCTCATCAACGGCAAGTACGGTGTGCCGTTCGCACAGCAGTTCGGCGTCTACAGTGCTGCCGCGATGGGCGTCGTATCAGGCGACAGGGCAGTTACATCCGGTTCGATAGATGATGTGACGATACCCGGCGAGTACAGCATCGCCATCACGGGGGTGGACGATCTGCCCGTTTCGCTCGGCCAGATCAGCAAAATGTCGGTTTATGGATCGGCCGCCAACAGCGGCGCATCTTTTGCTCAGGGCACGACGCAGATTCTGCGGGCCATACGCCCGAATTTCACCGGCACGGAAATCTGGTTCCGCCATGCCCGGGATACAAATGTCTGGGGCCCGTGGGAACAGGTGGGCGGCGCAATGCCCCATGTGCAGGCAAGCCTGCATGCCGATCTGACCTGCGCGGCGCAGACCGAGACCGTGGTGCCGTTTACGGCTGATGCCGGTGATACGGGCAATTTCGCAAACGGCGTCTATACCTGTCCTCGCGCGGGTCTTGTTTTCGCCGTGAGCCTGGTGCGCGCCTACGGCATGGGCGCAAGCGTTGGGGGCGCGAGCTTCAATCTGCGCCGTGATCGCGGTGCGCAAAAAGGCAATCAGGCCGAGTACAACCCCAACTATACGCAGACCGCCGAAGTGACATTCAAGCCGTCCCCCATATTCGCGCTGCTGCCGGTGCTTGCAGGTGATAAAATCTATCTGTCGGCCTACTTCCAGTCACAGGCGCAACTGTCGACTGCGAATCTGACTTCCACCGTCGACGGCACACACTATATCAACACGTTCAGCCTTGCCTATCTGCAATAAACAAGGAGAGACACATGCAGCTCGGATCTATTCTGGCATACAAATTCCCGCAGTTCGGCGGGATTGACGGCGCGTGGCAGGTACGCGACGACAGCAACGGCACCGGGCCATATATCGCGTTCTGGGACGCCAAGACGATAGGCCGGGGCATGCCAACGGGCGAAGAACTGACGGCATGGGCGCAGGAGTATGAGGCCGCTTATCCGGCTGCCGTGCTCAAGGAGGCGCGGGCAGCCGGACTTGCACGATTCGACGCGGCCATGGCGGCCATCGACGCCGAACTGATACGCTCGACGACCGACATTGTGGCCGCCATGCTCACCCCCGCGACGCCGGCGGCTGATAATGACGCCGTCAGCGCCCTGAGCGCCGACGATCTGGAGCAGAGCAAGGCCGTCTTCACAAAGCTGCGAACAATACAGGCGCAAAACCGCGCCCTCCGTGCACAGGTGCAGACGGCGCAGAGCATGGAAGAGGTGCAGGCCATAGAGCCTGTCACGGTGGACAGGGCCGCGCTCGGGGGAGCGACGCTGTGACACTTCTGCAACCTCATCCTGATGTGACCCTTTATAAGGGTGACGCCTTGAGCATACTGCGGGATCTTCCCGACAACTCGGTTGACGCGATTATTACCGACCCGCCGTATTGTTCCGGTGCATTTACCTTGGCAGCCAAACAGGCTCCGCCCGACACCAAGTATAAAAAGAGTAGTACGCAGGCCGTTTATACAGAGTTTGCCTGTGATGCCCGCGACCAACGCTCTTTTATCCTCTGGGGCAGCATGTGGCTCTCCGAGTGCTTGCGCATCGCAAAAATCTCCGCGCCTTTGCTTGTCTTCTCGGACTGGCGGCAGTTGCCTGCCACAACTGATTACGTCCAGATTGCGGGGTGGTCATGGCGTGGGGTGGTGGTGTGGCACAAGCCAAACTCTCGCCCCCTCCCTGGGGAGTTTCGGCGGGAGTGTGAGTTTATCGCCTACGCCCGCAAAGGCGTGCGGGGAGATATTGAACCTACGGTTTATCCGGGGCTTTATAGCTACTCTGCGCCTTCTGGCCCCAAGCGCAAGCACCTTACACAAAAACCGATTGAGCTTATGCGCGATCTCATGCGCATTGTACCGCAAGGCGGCACGGTACTCGATCCGTTTATCGGCTCCGGCACCACAGCGGAGGCGGCCATTTCGACCGGCCGCAAGTGTATAGGGATCGAGATGGTCAAAGCTAATATCGACATCGCTGCCGCGAGGGTGGCCCCAATCTGATAATCTATCCTTTAAATATATAAGGCCGGGATCTGACCCGGCCTTTTTTCTTTATGCAATGTCATTGCATATAATGCAATGACACCCCCAAGTAATTATCGCGATTTTCAGACGGCAATTATCGCGCCGCGCTTCACGACCCTGAATCCAAGCTGCAAAGACACGTCTGACGCCAAGAACGCTATGAAGCGTCCTTCCGTCAACGGTGAGACATTGAACATTGCCGATAGTGCCGGGGACAACGGGAACGAGTTGGGAAGCGGTCATAATGACCTCCGTCGAATAGTAGTTTTGGCATTCTTAAATGAGAGATGCCGGGTCTCAACTACGTCGACGGACGCTACCCTTATTTCCCTTGCGGGTTTTGTATTCAGGGTTATCGACCCGGCAAAATATGCTGGAAGAAAGGGCATTATAGCCCAAAAAGAAACCCAGCAAAAGAGCCGGGCAGGAGCGCGCGTAATTTTGAAACAGCGGCGCGGACACTGCCGTCGAGATAGTGAAGTGACCGTAGCCGTAAGCGTTGGAGAATGTCAAGAGGAATTTTGGGGCATTACCCAAAGAGAAAGGCCGGGAGCTCAGAACCGCCAAAAGCCTGGAACTGACACCGCCTGAGAATGACGATGCCGGGTGTTCTCAACCGCCCACGGAGCGGCTTGCCGCCTTTAGGCCGAAGCCTTGGACATATCGGCAACACCCGGCATCACAGAGATGCATGAATAGCAGAAAATCCGGTCAAAAAAAATCTTGACAGCGGACAAATGGCACAAAAAAAGCCATGCTTTCGGGTGGCGTTGCCGCCGAGGATCAGGTGTTACGAGCACCTGAAACGACAACGCCATAAAACACGGCTTTTGTCAAGAGTGAATGCTACTTCTGGTCATATTTCAGTACAGTAGCCCGCAGTCTGTCAGTAAAGGAAATGATATCATCCAGTTTTTCGATATCTTCCTTGGCATCCTTGTTTTCGCCATCAAACATGCCGATACGCCATTGCTTGCCGTTGAAATAGAGACGGCATATGGGTTTCAGCCTGTTATCATCCAGGAGAATGGAGCAGTAGTTCATGGCATCGCGCATGGCGACCCGACTCGGGTCAATGGTACCAACCATAAGCGACTTGATAAGATAGTAGGCTTCTTTTTCCTCTTCAGTCGTTATGATGCGTGATTCTTCCGGCTTTGCTTCCGGCAATTCTTCAGCAGGTGCTTCGGATACTTCTGTTTTTTGTTGTGTCATGGCATTTTTAAGACGGATATTAATACGGTCATTGATGAATTGCTCGAGCGCCGCGACCAGAATCGGAGTAAAGCGCTCTCGTATATTCTGCGTAATTTTTCCATCATATGTCTGAGCAAGGAAAAATCGTATAAAATCTTCATGCGGATTTTCCATCTGTTCCGCCATGATGCGCTTGAACTCCCGGTTATATTTAAGTTCATTGGCCGCGCTCATGCAGGCGTCACGGTCAAATTTCCCCTTTGCCAGCTTCCGCAGTTCCGGAAGCAGCGTCTCATCCATGTCGTCAAGGGAAAATTCCATGTATGGTTTGGTGTCCATCTTGTTGGCCGCTTCCAGATCGGAATAGAACTTGTAACGGTTTCCGTCCGTCAGAACGGCAATCGGCGCTTCTGTGCCATGAAAATAAATTTGAAGCTGATTGCATTGCCTGGAGTCGAGACAGGCGCCCAAGGTCTTGCATTCCAGAAGAATGATCGGTTTTCCTCCGGAAAGAATCGCATAGTCAACACGCGCATCCTTGTATTCTCCGATAGGCGCGGAAAATTCCGGCACTACCTCCGATGGATTGAATACGTCATACCCGAGAGCGGCAATGAAAGGCATGACCAGCGCATTTTTGGTGGCTTCTTCCGATTTGAGGCCATCTCCAAGATTTTTTACCTTTTTTGATAATTCAGCAATTTTTTCCGAAAAGTCCATTTCTGTTCTCCTTTCCTGCGAAAGTTACTCTGCACCTGCCAATTATTTTCGATATCGTTAATGTCGTTCTCCTGCAACAAATTAAAGACCCCGCCGAAGCGGGGCATTATTTCTGACTATTTTGAGGAGACTATTTAGCATTTTTCCAAAAACGTATCCCTCCATAAATCAATAAAATTGCCAAAGCAAACATAATAAACTCTGTAGTGTCAGGTAAGGATTTTTTTTCTGTTAATGCAATAATCCCACCCAACATTACAGAGGCTCCTAATAATATCATAGCGATGGCAATCAATTTACGAAAAATACTTTTAGATGTATTTTCCGAAAAGTGCCCCTGTGTTCGAGCTGCTTCAAAAAGATGACCGCGAATGGCATCCATCATAGGGCCATTCGCACGAGCGATTCCTTGCTTACCGTCTCGTGTGGTGATGATAACCGTAGTTTCCACCTGGTTTCCCCCAGCCATGCCCCCTACAATCGCCCCTACACCTCCGGTAAGAACACCACCTATAACGGCTCCTCCTACAGTTCCTCCAGCTTTTTTGATGCTTTCACCTGCTCCCTGTTCTTCGCAGGATATAATATCCGTCAATGAAAGAGATTTGCTAAAAATATTATTGCTTGAAAATGAATTACGCCCTTTGTAAAAATATTTTGTTTTACCAAAATCTCCCCCAATAAATTGAAGATAACCTGCCATTATTTCTTCTCCTCCTCATTATTGGTTATAATTTTTTCGTCACCCCCCAAAGGGGGATGGAGTTTTTATTTCCTCTCATTCACTACCCGCACGCTGTGCGACCAGTGCCAGCCCCAGTTGTCGGCGTAACGTTGCGCCGTGGGCTTGTCGTGCAGGATGAGCATGTTTTCCGCATTCCGTTCCTGCGCCGCTTCGGTGAAATTGTACGAACCTGTCACGGTACGCATGATATCCACTACCATGATCTTGTTGTGCATGAGCTGATGCTCACAGTCATACCGCACCCCGACGCCATGTTTACGCAAGCGATGCCCCTGCGCTTTCCGGGCACGCCACTGGTTTTTGTCAAGTACGACCCATACCTTGACATTGCGCTGCCGGGCGCGGATGAGTGCGTCGGCAATGGGGGCGCTTGTGAGCGTGTATGCCGCAACACGCACGGTCTTCTGTGCGCTGTCTATCAGTTCAATCAGGTTGCTGTCGCAGTCGGCTCCCGGCGTAAAACACACGGCCACAGCCGGATGCTCCGGCGCGGCAAGGGCGGGAGAGACAAAAAAGAGCAGGCAAAACAACACGGCGCGCATATCTCCGCATACCGTTAACCCGAACGCGGGGCAACAAAAAAGCCGTCCGGAGGCGGCAGGAACTATCAGGAATCTGAAACTCTTTTGCGGACATTCAAGGCATTGATGCCCTGTTTTCAGCCTCTCATGTTTCATACTCGCCGGATGAGTGCCAGAGTGTCAGTAACCCGGTAGGCATGGTGCCTGCCGAAAAACTCATGAGGTATTATCATGGCTGAATTTGCATCGAGGGGTGTAGCCGGAGCTGGCTTGGGACTGGGTATCGCGGGAACCGCTCTCGCTCTCCTGAACAATGGCGGCTGCGGCCTTGGCGGCCTGTTGGGCGGCGGCAACTGCGGAGGCATGCAGGTACTCGTGTCTGAACAGGCCGGGCAGATTGCCCGTCTGAGCGCCGAAAAGTATGCCGATGGCGTGGGCATCAACACCTTCAAGGAAGCCCTGTCCGCCATGGACAAGCGTTTTGATGAAAACCGCGCCCGCATTGGCAATCTGGAAAAGGTTGTGGCGGAGTCTGCCGTGCGCGAAGAAGCCTTGCGTGGTGAAATCCGTCTGCTCCGCTGCCAGATGCAGGGAACCTATGTGCCCGGCAAGCTGGTGATGCCCGCTGACGCGATCTGCCCTGAACAGATGCCGCGCTACAATTCCTGGACGGCTCCCACGGGAACCGCCCCCGCTGCGGCTGCCGCGTCGAAGTAACCCCAGCACCGGGGGAGGACGCTCCCCCGGATTTCATGGAGCTTCGCAACTATGAAAATGTCGCCCGGAGATGTGCCCGCACTGCTTGGGGCATATGTGGATCAAGAGGTAGCGCCCAAGGCAAGTGGCTTGCAAAAATTCGGGGCGTATGCTGGTGTGTTTGTCATACAAAATCGAGCCGCACACCTGTTGCAAGACCCCAAAATAAAAACCCTGCTCGCATCGTCTGGCGCTCTGGATGAAGCCGGATTGCTTGACGTTGACTATTTACACAACATGGCGAAATTTGCCATGAACAAGGCAGGTGGAACCGTAACCGTTGCGGGCCTGATACTCGATGGGAACGATGTTGAATCTCTTTATAAACTCGCGCAAAGTTTCGCGCGGTAAGGATATATCATGTTGAAACATATGGAACGCATAACCGATGTTTGCGAGGATACTTGCAAACGCGTGCTTGAAAAGCAGGAGGATATCCTGCGTGACAACCCCGACGGAGCTGACCTGAGCAGCCAGGAACTCGATGACCTGAAGGACTGCATGAAAATTATGCACATGGCAAAGTGCATACTTGCTCCTGATGGCAAGTAATCTGCATCAGGCCATAAACGCAAAAATCCCCCCGATGCCCGAAGGCAAAGGGGGGATAGTATTATTCTTTATACCATTTTCGAGCATCCCGTTCGGGAACAAGGCCATATTCTCCCTCTTCTGATTCAAATAACCAGATATCTTTATTCAGCCTCTTGGCTCTGCCGATAAAAAGTTTTTCCGAACTGCGGGAAACGGGAACGCTGATATTGAAAAGCCGTGTATCGTGTACGTTCCATAGTTCATCAAGGCCCCTGTAAAAAGGCACCTTTCCCAGCCATGAACCGCTCCAAAACTCCTCTTTGCCTACCTTCCCCATACGATATGCAATTTGGTTGAAGGCTTGGCTTACATCATCCTCCTGGGCAATCAGAATCCTATCGCCACTGGAATCTCCGAACATGTAATAAGGGGATATGGCCTGAACAAAGACGGACATTTCATCCTTTGGAGAAGCAAGGCCAAACTTTTCAAGTTGAGTACGAACACGATCAATCCCCATGGCGCTCTCCTTTTTTGCGAGAGCCTAAACAGAATATTAATTTAAATCAATTTTTTATTTAGAAGGTCAATTTCACCAAAAAGCAGGAAGGCGCTCTTTGCCTCTGCACCATGATGCGTGGTGCAGGTTTAGTGTAACATGCTTGAATTATTATGTAATAATCGTTCAATAGCGGAACGGATTTATCTTACTATAAATACATGTAATAGTTGGTTTTAGTGTTCAAAATCCGCACCACCTTGCACCATTTTGGTGCAGTCTGGCAATGCCTGTGCCGCGCGGCGCTGGGCGGATAACAGCGCATGGGTATAGAACGCTCCTGTCGTAGTGAGGTCTTTATGCCCGAGTTGTGCGGCAACGGCGGCAAGGTCGACCCCGCCCGCCAGCATTTCTGATGCGGCGATGTGCCGCAGGGCATACATGGGCATGGTTACGCCTGTTTTTTGGCAGGCACGACGCCATGCGCTCTGATAGAACGGTCTACTTATAGCTCCATCTTTCCGATTGCGGCAGACAAGCATCTGCCCTTGTGCAATATCAGCCTGATATCGCTGCCATGCTTCTTCAATATACGCATCTGGCATATAGACACGTTTTGTGCTATCAGTTTTTGACATGTACATGGTCACAGTCTTTGTCTTCCAGTCAAAGGCTGACCATTTTAAGCTGAAAAGCTCAGACACTCCGGGGCGGAGGCAAAGAGCGATTGCAGTCCTGGACGCCCATTGGAGCCACGGCGGGAGCGCGGGATAGAGACGTTGAAACTCTTCCAGCGTTCCTGACCGTGGCTTGTGTTTTACGCCGGGGAGTTGCCGGTATTTTGCCCACGGGTTTTCATGGAGCAGGTCGTTTTCCACGCACCAGTTGAGCGCGGCCTTGATCTTGCCCACATAAGCATTGGTACTGGATGGAGACAACCCATCCGCCCGACAGTTCTCACGGACGGTTTCAAGGTCTCGCCGGGTAAGCGTATCCGCAAATCGAGTTGCGAGAATTTCCGCCGGGCCTGTACGATGAGTACCGTTCTTGCGGTCATGCCCGCAAACGATAAACTCGTATTGCTCTACCGTGTATTCCGCGTGTTCGGTATTTTTCAGATATACCAACACCGCCTCCAACAGAGTAAGGCGTGAGTTTTCGACGTTGTCATACTGGCAGTCCGCATCGAACTGCCGGGCCTCTGCTTCGGAACGGAAAGATCGCTGTTTCCAGCGCCCTCCTGTATCTTTATATTTGACGAGCCATCGCCCGTCACCGCGCTTTGCTACGCTCATGGGCTGTTTTCCTTCTTTGAGCGGCAAAGAACGCCTTCCCTTGTTCGGGGGATAACATGTCACGAGACGATTTTCTAGGGCCTTCGTTCATGCCGAGAACGTCCCCCATACGATTCAGGGATTCACGCGCTTGAAGGTAGAGTGTGCGGAGATGGTTGAGGTCGGCGCTGTTTGCGGTTTGGTTCATGCTCTTCCCCCTGGCAGAGAAATGATTTTTGCCCTGCGACGATTGCCGTCTTCAAGCAATGAAAGCTGACGGCGGATGCCGTACTTGTCCATGAAAAAGGCCAGCAATCCAAGCTGGCCTTTCCCGGTAATGATGAAGTCCGTCACTTCGTATTGGATGCAGTCGTCATCCGGGCTGACATGCACGGTCAATTTGAACCATGCCTTGTCGACATATTTCTGTGTGGGCACGTTCCAGTGCTTTTTCTGACGCATGAGGAAGCCATGCTTGCGCAAGTCTCTGAACAGGCGATGTCCGCCCATGTTTTTGACGCCGTGCTGCCTGAGAACCTTTGCAAACTGGTTGACGGTCATGCCGCCCTCCGCGTCGCTGACTGCATCGGCAAACTCGACCTTGGGGGCGTCGGCGAGAATCTGCTGTTCAAGAGCCGTGTTCTTTTTCCCGATGATCTCAAGGGCCTGCGACAGAATTTCTTCACGGGAAAGAGCGGGGCGGTTTTCGGTGATGGCGCGTTCCATTTCGTTGAAACGGTTGATGTAGGCTTCCTTGACGCGCATGGCTTCGGGCGTGGTGTAGGCCATGGCCAGCATCATCAGGCCGTCTTTGGAGAGGATATACATGGGGCGCGGTTTATCCTGTTCATCACGATATTCGGCCAGCCCAAAATTGGGCGCGCTAAATGATTCCGAACACTTAGCCATAGTTTCCCGAATATCCCGCAAGACATGCCTGTGATCCTTCCCGAACGCCTCCGCCACTTGCAGAGACGTTACCGCCGGGACTTCCTTTCCGTTGATTGTTTTCAGAGCGACTTCGATGTTCATGATATCTTCCTCTGTTATTGAGGTATAAAAAAGCCCCGTCACGCGGGGCAATGTCTTCATAAATTTCTGTGCCGTGTACCGCGACGGCGGGGTCAAGCGCCTCAAGCTGGCGCGAGAGTGTGTATGCCGACTGTTGGAGCCAGCGCCATTCGTTGCCGTGGGCGAAGAGCGGGCAGGTATTGAGGCAATCCCACACAAGCAGCTCGGATGCATAGACATTTGCGGCCCAAGTCAGGAACTTTGTGTCGCCGTCATCCGACCACACGCCGTCGATGGCATCCGCCATGCGGTGAAACATGGCGTCCAGGTCACGGCGTGCGCCTGCGGACAGTTTGCGGTGTTTGGTGGTTATCTCCGCTGCTGCATCGCGCCAGCGTTTGACCTTGGCAATCTGCTTTTCCAGCGCTCCGAGGCCGCTCACGTCGATAACAGACGAGTCGGTGCATATGCCGATGGCGGTGAGTGCCTGTATGCAGCGGGTATGTTGGAGGGCGGCGGCAGGGTCAGTTTTCATGGTTCTCCTCCACGGCCTTTCGTGCTGCTTCGCGCCATGAGGCAACGGCCTCGGCTTTTGTCGGATACACGGCATAACCGCTGTTGTCTTTATTCTGAGCTCCCACAAATCTGCCGTTCCATTCTTCTACGATTTTGGTTGAGATTAGCCAATCAGCCTCTTTCTCAAGCCGCTCGACTTCCGTCCGCAGCCTTTTGAGTTCTGGGAGCCAGTGTGACAACGCATCTTGCCAAGTCGCAGTCATACCGCAGACCCTCTTTTTTGAGACTACGGCTATGGCCTCATCGAGATTTATATATTCAGGAATTGGCATTGTCTGCCTCCACGGCCTTGCGGGCGGCCTCGCGCCAGCATTTCCGGCAATCATGGCCATGCGGACATGCACCACAATAAAAACCTCCTCTCATTTCCCTGACAGGATGGTATTCTGCTTCTGGTTTCTTCCAGCAATATTCAGCCAGCCAATCAGCCTCCTTTTCCAGCCGGTCAGTTTTATCTCTTTCGCATTGTAGTGTACGTTCAAAATTTTCCCGTACATCCTGCGTTTCTTGACGCCAAAATTCTACTTCCGCCCGCAACCGTAGGATTTCGTCGATGTCCGCTATGACCGTGGGCGGATCGTTGGCGGCGATGTGGGCGGCATCAGCCGGATTGAGGATTCCTTCTTTGCCGGAAACTGGGCGGTCCCCCCAAGGGCCATATACCAAGTATTCTCCCTTCCTAACCCACGGCCCCGGCGTCGCCTTCTCGGCAAGCGCCCGGCGGGCAAGGAGGGCTTCGGTTGTGCGGTCAGAATCAAACATCGGTTATCTCCTAAGTCAGCCAATAGTTTTGATAAAACGTCTCGAAATCCTGAATTGGATACTTGTCCGGATTGGCTTGTCGTGTCCGCTCAAACCATTCTCTTAAAATTTTACGATGTATTTTGTACCAACTCGGGAACCTTTGCATCTCTTTCCTACGGCGTATAGCTTTTGCTTCGCCCCTACCGCACAGCGCAAAGGGGCAACCTATACAGCCAATACGGCTTGCCCCTTCATCATACAAGGTCGGATACGGCAAAGAATTTTCTTCGATATATTGCCATACAGCCCATTCAGGCCAGTGAAAAATCGGTTTGTATATAGTTTTTCCTTGATATGTACTAATGCGCCCTCTTACTGCTCGCTTATAAGATTCCTCCGCCCGAAGGCCAAAGACGCACTCTTTATGCGAGTCTTCCTCTTTTAGTATGCGGCAACACCATCTAATCATCCGCATCGGCGGCCCGTTTTTGCGCAGGAGTGACCAATAACTTTTTTCGGGGGAATAAAAAACCACCTCAGGATAATAACGGCGAATAAAGCGGGGGATTTCAGGATAGTCAATACCCGTGCATTTATACCCGGCAAAGTATTTTACCCCACTCAGCTTGACCAGATCGAGGGTGACAATACTGTCTTTGCCTCCACTGAAGCCCACAAAATAGCCTTCCTGCGGTTCGTTTTTTTGCAGGAAGTCTATGGAGTCGGCTATGTAGTCGGCCAACTCGAAGCCTGGCAGGGCCAGTTGGCGTATTTTTTGTTTCATGGCAACCTCTTGTTTCTCCTACTGCAACACCGACGGTTGCGAACCCTGCCTTGAAAACTTTCACCTCACCGACATGCCCGCATTTCGGGCATGTTTCATGCGGCACGCTTCCAAAAAAGGGCGACCCTTTTCCGGGGTGTTTTCTCGCGGGCAATTTCTGGGATTATCAGGGCAAGTCAGACATGGGGATTTGGCAAGGTATACCGCAACTCTTGCTTCAAACTCTGCGGCATCCTTCCAGTCCTGATTGCCAGCATCATTTTTGCACCATTCAGCGTCGGTCAGCATTTTCCCTCCGCGCGTTGTGTCCGGTCGCGCCCCCGTTGTGGTTACTCCACCCCCGGCATCACCCGCTGGAAGCCGTTTTCCGTCCGCACGGCCAGCAGGTTTCCGGGGTCAATGATTGCCAGGTGTTCCCCTCGGTGGTCTTTCCATCGGGCCAGCCATTGTTCAGGGCGGCAACCGTTGCGCCCCTCAAGCACGGCCTGAATCTCGCGCCTCATGGACAGGGAACGCGCAAGGACGGTCATTCCGGGTTTCAAGAGCATGGCGCACTCCGACAGGCTGTAAACAACGCAATCTGTTCGTCCGGCAAAAGCACAACATAGCGGTTTCGTCTTTTACAAATAAAAAGGGCGTCTTTTTCGACGCCCCCTTTGTATTTATCCCACACTTTGACCTTGTCTCCGAACTTGAATACCTGTCCTGATGGATTTGGGTCATATACAGTGTAGCAGAATTGTTCATTTCCCTCATAGGGGATGCAGTATTTTCTGTAATCGGAACCTACCCCAGCATAAGGAAATTCTTTCTCGCCGGTATAGAAACTGAATAAGGTAGCCTTCCATGTTTCTGTAGGCTCATCGCGCATCAGGACTCGCTGGAAGGGCTTGAATTGTTCGGACATGTACACTCCTTTGCCCGGCGTCGGCACGGACTACCGGCGTCGGGCGGTTTGGCTGATTTGGCCGGGCTACGACGCCGCCCGGCGGGGCTTTCTCGGAGAGAGGGGGAAAGGATAAGGACACTTTATGCTATGCCCCGCCGTTGCTCTTTACTCCGGCTACCGAGTGTCACCGGAGTCTCCACGGACGCGGGAGTAAAATTACCGGATTTGCAGGCTGTAGGTCGTTGCCAGTTCACAGCCCGGAATGGTCTTCCCTGCCTTGAGGTCAGTCTTGATGGCCGTCTTGTCCGGCTCGCGGGAGACTTTCTCGCGTACATATTCAGGCGGCAGACTGTCCACCATTGCGGTGACGGACACGCTCTCGGAGGCGCGCACGGAAAGCGTATAGGAATTGCCCGCGACTTTTTTCACGCCATGCTCCTGCATGGTGTCCATGTAGCGGCCCTTGAGGTAGGCAACGCGGTTTTCCTTGGTTTTGGCCTTGGCCGCGAGGCGTTTTGATTCCTCTTTCATGGCCTCGGCGCTGGCCGTTTCCAACCGGATAAACTGGGCGAAGCCGTCCACCTTGGCGGCTTCCGCGACGCCAAGTTCATCCAGGTAGTCTTCCATGACCTGCCGCTGTTCGTCGGTCAGTTCCTCGTCGGGAATATCCAGCATGGCGGCGATTTCGGTTTGTATGTCTGCAAAATTCGGCATGATAACCTCCTTAGAAGGGAATATCGTCTATATTCTCAGACGGTTCGGTATTTGACTGGTTCTGCCTGCCGTTATCCTTGCGGCGCTCAAGGAACTGGACGCGTTCGGCGCGGATTTCTGTGGTGTAGCGTTTCTGGCCTTGCTGATCCTGCCATTCACGTGTCTGGAGCTTGCCTTCAACGTAGACAAGGCTTCCCTTGGAAAGGTGGTTTCCGCAGGCTTCGGCGGATTTCTCCCAGACAATGACACGATGCCATTCTGTCCGAGTAACTTTATTGCCGTTGCGATCCGTGTAAGACTCGTCTGTGGCGACATACAGGGACGCATAGGCCTTGCCTTCCTGCGTATACCTGATTTCCGGGTCACGACCGAGACGGCCAATAATCATGGCTTTATTGAGCATGGTTTCTCCCTAAAAAGGCTGATCCTGCGCCGTTTCATGGCAGGCGTTGAGGTAGTCGGACACTTCGGATTTCGTAAGTTCCTTTGAGGACTTCACCTCTCGCCCGAGGAATCCGGAGAGTTCTGCCAGGATAGCGTCACGATCCTTGAATCCGCGCTCTGTCAGCGTGGCCATGAGCGCTTGAAACATTTTTTGCGAAGGCGCATCGGGATTATTCGCTTCCGCCTGTCTGCGAGTCTGCTGGAGGCGCTGTTTCTCCTCCTTCCGGCTTTCGGCCATGGCGGCTTCCCCGTCGTCATCGTCCTGCGCTATGCCCACCATGGCGGCAAGGGCGTAACGGCGGGCGTAGGTGAGGGCGCTGCCCATGCCCTGTACCCCTCCCATACGGTCGGGAGGCAGGGAAATCTCCCCTGCGATCCATTGGCCGGAGTTGTGTATCAGAGTTGTACGGATACGCATGGATTTGTCATCAGGCATGACGGCCTGCACGAACGCCAGACCGTTTTCCGACAGAGGAGCGCGGATGGCATCAATGACGGAAGCGAGGTCGGCATATTTACGGCGTCCGCCTTTCTGCCCCATGTCTGCGGTACTATCCTTCGCTGCAAACGTCATTTTGCCCTGCGCCGTTGCCAAAGCCTTTGCCAGTTCGCCGATTTGTTCACTCTGAAAAGCTGTTTCCATGATTCACCTCAACCGCCGTTCGGCGGGAACATTTGTTGTTTCCATGAGTTCTGCCGTCCGCATGTCATCAGCCGCCGGAATGGACAGGTAAAAAATAAGGGCCAGCGCCATGCACCAGCCCTTCCAGTTTCGCCACGGGAGGATTTCATCAAGCCACGTCATACGGCGCATGGCATGGACGGGACGAGGGTTCCGGGGCAGTCGATGCCGGGTATTACGCCGAAGTCGGCGCAGAAATCCGCCGCCTCCGCCTCGATCCGATACAGGTAATGCCGGGCGGGGATGAAAGCGCATGTCCCCGCATGGATGCAGGTGGACTCCGCGCCAATCCAGCCGTTTTCATCCGCGCCGTCCTCACCGTAAAATTCGGCGAAAGTACACAGATAGCGAGAGGCCGACTTCGGTTTGGCCTCGGGGAAGCGGGCGCAGTTGGCGCACACCCTGTCGTCGCGGTCTTCCCATATCTCACGCAACATGGCGGGCTTCCTCCAGGAAAATTTCGAGTTCGTTGATTGCGGGGATGTACCTCTTCCGCCTCATATACCTTTGCGCCTCGCCGAGCGTCGGAAAGCTCACGCTGTCGTCATCGGTATGCGCCCAATACATGCCAGGCCGGGAGCAGGGCACGATGGAGCCGTACCAGTCCGGGTGGCTGCGGTGAATGTAATCAATCCTCATGACGCGCCTCCATTGCCCGCCGGAATTCCCGCGCGGTGCGCCATTGGCATACACGGCCCATAACCTCGTCAAAATCCCCCTTATCTTTGAAAACTCCTCCTGGATAAGGAATGTAAACAGTGAGCATGGCATCCTCCAAAAGAAAAGGCGGCCGGAGCCGCCCTGAAATTAATCTTGCCAGTATGCAGCAGCATAAGCCCTGATGAAATCAGCCGCCGCTGCGTAAGCGGCGGCGTGTGAGTTATCCCCGTGGGTTGCGCGGCATTGTGCCTGCCATTGCTCTAAATCCCCCCAGAAACAGCCACATTTGATCATGATTCGGTCGCGGTATTTGACCGCGTATGTAATATCTAAACGTGAGCCTATCGGTCCAACGGCTAAAATATTTTTTGCGCCGCACAGGTTTGCGTCGCGCAGGTTTGCGTCGCGCAGGTTGGCGTTGCACAGGTTGGCGCCGCACAGGTTTGCGTCGCGCAGGTTTGCGCCGCGCAGGTTGGCGTTGCACAGGTTGGCGTCGCACAGGTTGGCGCCGCACAGGTTTGCGCCGCGCAGGGTTGCGCCGCGCAGGATTGCGCCGCACAGGGTTGCGTCGCGCAGGTTTGCGTCGCGCAGGTTGGCGTTGCACAGGTTTGCGTCGCGCAGGTTGGCGTTGCGCAGGTTGGCGTCGCACAGGTTGGCGTTGCACAGGTTGGCTCTTTCTCCCTCTTCGTCGGCCCACCACTTTGCATGGCGTTGCAAAATCTGGATTTCTTCTTGTGTGAGTTCTCGCATGGTTACCTCGTTTGTAAATTTCGCTTCATTTCCTCCCCCGGAATCCGGGAGAGGTCGGAAACAAGATTCGGGTACAGGTATTTTATCTCCCCACCTTCCTTTGCCGAACGCGTCCGGCCCGATAATCTCTCATGATGGAGGTGGTAATGGACCCCGCCCAATACTCTTCCAAAGCATTTGCCGCCTGCTTTTTTGCGGCGGCAAATTCTTTGTTCCTGATTTCGGAAAGTTTTTTGATGTCACTTGCCATAATCCCTTCCTCCTTCAAAATAATGAAATTTTTCTTGGAACCCCGGACGCTCGTCACGCCCTTTGATGAACCACCCCGAACTTTTCCCCCGTTCGTTGAAAATATAATGATAAATATTTTATCATTAGTCAAGTAAAAAGATAAATTTTTTATCACATAAAAAAGGCCGCTCAAAAGGCGGCCTGATAAAAATTTGAGACACTGGCAATCAGTCATCGGGGTGAATGTTCCCCCAGATCACCAAAAGCTCCTGTGCTGGATTGCGACCAAGAGCGTGACAAATGGTGCAGAAATCGCCAAGGCGAAGGCGCAAACCATCGTTGCCTTTGCCTCTGCCATGCCATAGACTGCTTATCTTGAGGCGTGGGTTTTTGGCTTGAGGAAAGGCTTTTTCGCCAAGTTCCTTTTCCGTTACTCCGGCTTCTTTCCGAAGTTTGAGAATCAAATCTAGGGCTTCGCGTTCGACATTCAAAATGGTTTCATCCTTCATTAGGCGCGGCTCCTTTTTCTCTTAAGTTACCAGAGAAAAAGTTATCACGCCTATTTAAATTTTTTCTTATTAACGTGATTTGTTATCTATCATAAAGAGCAGTCAAGGGCAACGGCCACCACGGCCAGAGTATCCGTAAATCCTCCACCCACCGGAGGCCGTTGCCCTTGCTCCTTGAAAAATCGCCCCGACGAACCATCCAAGCCCGCGCGTCCACGGTTCGCTGCCGCTCCTGCGGTGAGGATGAGGAGGGAAACAGCCGCCTGACCCGGTGTGAATGGGGCGGCTGAAACTCAGCTTCCTTCGCAGTCGCGTTGTGCGTTCATAACGCGACTGCTGGGAAACAAAATTTCTGTATTTCGCAGCCGGATAATACCTCTCACTGCGTCCCGGTATGGTCGGTCAACGGGAGACCTTGCGCCCTACGGCGGGCTATGTGCCCCGCATCGGGTGACGGCGTTCCACGCTCCGCGCGAACAGCTACGCCAGTCATCTTTTCGCCCCTGCCCCTTCCTGCCGGGCCAGCATTGTCTGTTGCTGCTTCTGATGGATAGCGCCCACCCGGAGGTACGGGCGCTTACGGAGCGGGGCGTTATGGATCATGAGGCCATTTCGCCGCCACGCCCGTCCTTGCGGGAGCGATCGGGGTCCGTTCTCCCGGCTGCCGTCAGTTTTCCTCCGCGCTAGAGTTATCCACGGCTCTGGCGCTATCCTCAGAAGCAGCAACTTCTAACCCTTCCGCCTTCCCCTCCCGTGGTGTGCCTTCCCGCTCCCAAGGGCTTGCGGCTTACTGTTCGGGTACTTCCGGCGTTCCCTCCCTCCGGTCGCCCCTGGCGGGCCGGTGCCGCGCCGTTCGGGGTTCTCCGTTGTTCGGTAAGTTTGTTTTACTCAAATGAAAAAACAAAGTCAATAAAATACTTTTCAAATGAGTAAATTAGGCATATAAGAAAATCACGCCGCGAGAGTGGCGTGAGATGGTGTCCCTTGTCGCCGGTCAGAAGACGAAGAGCGGGGCGCAGGCCAAAGCGAAGAATGGCCCCATGCCGGAACGGTATCCAAACGGTGGCGGCATGGATCAGCAAAATCCCTCGGAACCACGAACCGATGCCGGGGTGGGCAGGAACTGAGACGGGAAGGCCCGGAAGGGGGCGGCATATACGCCTTAAAGCCCGTCAGCACATGCACGGTATGCAGTGTCATGTGTGCCGGAAGCGATGGGGCGGCTCCATACGGGGTTACTTAATTCGCAGCGGCGCAAATCCCTTAAAGGGGGAACTTGCGCCGTTCGCTCAAAGGCTCACCACCGGGGTTATGGAAATTCAATAGGCTTTTCAATAACCGATCTGCCTTAAGTGTTTTTGGCAGGGGGGGCAAAATCATGTCGAAAGGTGAAAGAAAAGCCCTCCGAAGAGGGCTTTCCAGTTTACTTAAGGGTCAAGTTCCCTAGTATCTTTGCCGCAAGTGGCGAGACTACTACTCCACACGCCAGCGCATACTGCTCTTTATAGGCTAACCACCCTGCAATAGCCAACATTCCAAGAGCAAAAATGCCTGTGATCGCAATTTTTACCGCCTCACGAGCCTGAAATGAACGTGCATAGGTACGCCTAGTTTCACCTTCCTTTAGCCATTCATTAATGATGATTTCAGGAAGGTCAGTTTTGACGGCACGATATTCAATGAAGGTTTCAGGCGAAGGTAGCGGGCCTTCAAATTGTTTTAGCGACTGGACTTCTGTGGTTATGGCACAATTTTGAGATGGAATTTTAGCCGGCTTTTGCTGTTTACGCTTTGATGGCGCACTCATGCTTCACCTTTTCAATCGCCTTTCTCGCATCATTTGCCAAACTTTTATTATCCCGATGCCACGCTTCTGCGCTTGAAGCCGGAACCGAGGACGAGAACCCTGAGTGGGTATCCTTCTCTTCTGGCATGAAGAGAAGCGATGTAAGATCAGAAGCAAAAAACTTAATTATTTCTGGCATATCGCTCCTCCTTTGATTTTCTTTACAGCAAAAATACGCATTTGTGGGAAATAAGCAATAAAATTCTTGATGAACTAAACTTCACCGTTCAGAACTGCCGGGTATTCCTCGACAATTCCTGCGATAAACCTCATTGTCAAATTTCACCCCGCTATTTCTCCCTCATATCCGCCCACGCCCAGATGACGCGCCCGACGATGCAGCGTTCCCAATCGTTGCAATAATGGCGTTCAAGGCTGTAGACCGCCGGCGGATGTTTCATGGCATTATCGCTGTAAAAAGTGATACGGCTGTCCCCGTCGTCCAGGTCTTCCACGGCCACGCGCTTTATCATCCCCGCGCCGTCCGGATCCAGAACCAGCATCATGTGCCCGGGATGCTGGATATCCCGGTCATCCCTGTCTACCAGCACGATATCCCGAGGGTTGAGCGTAGGCTGCATGGAATCGGAGTGAGGGCCGATTTCCACCGCCAGAAGGTTACGACGATAGCGCACGGCGGGCAAATTGCGATAAACCAGAAACCAGCTCTTGATTTCTTCCTGCGGGATATAGCCAGGCCCCGCGCCGACTTCCCCTACCATAGGGGCCGCCAGATAATCCTCCGCCTGGGGAGGCTCATAGGTATCCTCTGCCGCCGGAACGAGCTTGGCATTCACAAAACAGACATCTTTTCCGGCGTCAGTTTTGGGAGTTGAGAAATCTATGCCCAGTTGTTCAAAAACCGGAGACAGGTTTTCAAGATTGGGAATTCGAACACCATCCAGCCATTGACTCAGTGTGACGTTGGCAATTCCGAGAGCTTTTGCTGCACGGCTCCTCACTCCTTTGTGCTCTTTGTCGACATAATTCGTGAGGATGGAGCGCGCTTGTTCTACTAGTTTTTTCATGTGAGTAAACCTATTAAAATTATTGATTATTGTAAATTTCTCAAAAGAAAACTATATCCTTGCATAAAAGTATTCAAATGAGTAAAATAACAATATGAAAACAACTCCTTTCCTAAAGAAAAGTTTTGATTGCCGAGGCTGGCGTGTTTCTGCCGTCAGTCGGGAGAGTTCTCTTCCCTACACCACTTTGTGGCAACACTACACTGGAAAAAGAAGAGTCACGGCAGAACAGGCGATGAAATATGAACGTATTCTCGGCATCCCCCGTTCAGAGCTGCGACCTGACATCTGGCCGCCTACGGAAGCCGCGTCCACCACGCGACCCGGAGGGGAGGAGGGGCGCGATGGATGAGGGCGTTTTTTCTTTCTTCCTCGACCTTGGCTGGCTCATGATTTTCTTTGCCCTTGTAGTAGGGGTATGGGCGTTTCTCTTCGTGGGGTTCCTTGGAGCTCTCTCTGAGTGTTTCGGCATCGATCTGCTGGCCCGGTGGAGGAAGCGGGAATAGCCGTTTCACGGCCAGCATGACCGCTTCATCTTCCGGCATGTCCAGCGGATAGCTCCGCCACAGCACACGGCCCGCGCAGCTAAGGCGGACAAGAAGGCGATTCCGGCGGCGGCTGATATGAGCATGCGCGACAGGCAAATTTTCCATGACATCAATATATCCGGCGCACTGCGTCGAAGGAACGAGAAAAACATGAGTGACATCACGTTTCCGGCGGTAGTCAAGGCCATACAGGAAGCCGCTCAAGCCTACGGCGTGGCAGAGATGGCCGGACAGATGGATATGAAGCCCTCCAGTCTCTACAACGCCCTGAATCCATGGGGAGACAGAGGGACGGCCAAGCTCGGACTTGAGCAGGCGTTGTTCATCATGCGCGAGACCGGAAACACATCGGCTTTCGTGCTGATGGCGGCGGAACTCGGCTTCCGGGTTGTGCCCGTCATTGCTGTTCCTGACCATCAGGACACGCGGGAGGAGATGCTGGATGACAACAACATGCTTACAGATTTCCATGCAGCCATTCGGAATGGCGCCAGTCTGATGGTCGTGCAGGCGAAGGCCGCTGCGGCACACAGGGATATCGACGAAACCGTGGAGCAGTACCGCCGGGAACTGGCGAAGCAGGGGGTACGGGGATGAATGAGCTGAAGATTTTTGAAAAGGCGGAGTTCGGTTCCGTCCGGGTAGTCATGAAGGACGGCGAACCGTGGTTTGTGGCAAGGGATGTGGCAGAAGCTCTTGGCTACACATGGAGCGGCAGCCGTATTGCTCATGTCCCGGACGAATGGAAAGGGGTGACATCCGTTGTCACCCCCGGCGGAACACAGGAAGTTGCCACGCTTTCCGAACCAGGCCTGTATTTCTTCCTTGGCCGTTCGGACAAGCCTGCCGCGCTTCCCTATCAGAAATGGATTGCTGGGGATGTGGCACCCTCCATTCGCAGGACGGGCGGCTACCTGCTTGACAAGCCGGACGACACGCCGGAGTCCATTATGGCGCGGGCGGTACTCATTGCGCAGGACACCATCAAACGCCTTGAAAGCCGGAATACGGAGCTTGAGGGCGCGGTGAACGAGATGAAGCCGAAGGCTCTCTTTGCCGACTCCGTGGCGTCGTCTTCGTCTTCCATTCTCGTCGGCCAGCTTGCCGCGCTCATCCGTCAGAACGGCGTGGATATCGGGCAGAACAGGCTTTTCGGATGGATGAGGGAACATGGCTGGCTGATATCCTCCGGTTCCCGCAGAAATTCCCCCACACAGAAAGGTCTGGACATGGGGCTTTTCGAGGTCAAGGAACGCGCCATCAACAACCCGGACGGCTCCGTGCGGCTGACTCTGACAACAAAAGTTACAGGCAGGGGGCAAATCTATTTCGTCAACAGGTTTGTGGGGGCTGATACGCCATGCTGACTGTTAAATGTCAGAGATGCGGCGCACAGGTGCAGGCGAAAATTTCTTCACGTAAATTTTGTGATGACTGCCTCAGGAAGCGCAATGCGGAGAGGATGAGGCAAAGCCGCGTCCATGAACGCCGCATGCCTGCCGATGATTCTCTTTTCTCCCGCGAGTGCCATGACTGCAAGAAGCCGACGACACAGTACCGCTGTCCGCAGTGTCATGAAGAATGGCGAAGAAAGCATGGCGTGCCGGAAGATGCCTGTGGAGAGGACATCTATCTTGGCGCTCAAATGCCTGAGTATTTTCTGTGATGACGGACTGCCGCCACCGCCTGCCGTCGCCGGAGCTTGCCGGGCGCACAACGTGGGAGCAGTTGCGGGAAGACCGGAAAAGATATCCGCACCTGCGGCCCTGCATCAAGGCTGGATGGAACTGGATATACCGCAAAAGCTGTGAGAAATGCGGCGAGGCTGTAAAGCGATGAACCTCTGCCGCTGCTGTGCGTATGCGCGGAAGACGCCTGGCAAGGAAAAGCGCCTGTGCATGTTCACCGGGGAGCGTTTTACGGATGACACGCTTGCCGGGGACTGCGCGGGATGGATGCCCGGACGATGGGACGAAAAAAAAGAAATGCCCCGGAGGGGAGTTCCGGGGCAAGGAGAAAAAGGAAAACTTATGAGGTGTTTTGATAATGAGCGATGAAACTGTAAAAGTCAAGGAAATACATGCGAGTCTGGAAAGGATTCGCCGGATTTCCATGCTCCGTGACAGAGCCGTGGAGCTACTGACGCGGATGATTGAGGCGGAACAGGAACACATAAGAAAAACGGAGAAGGGAGCGCTATGATAAAGGGAGTCCAGATACATCATTTTTCTGGCGGACATGCCGCCCCTGAAAGGCCCCTTCAGGAACTGGAGATGCGAAATGACGCGAATTTCTACGCGGTATTGAGGCGGTGTCTGCCGCTGTTTGCGTTGCTCACTGACGAGCAACTAGGACGTGTCATGCGCACGGTAATTGAGAACAATGGGAAGTGTTACGCCGCATCCGAAGAGGAGGGCGAAGCTCTTGCGGCCATACTTACAGAAACAATTCAAGAGCTGCTGTAGAAGCATGAGGGCGGAATGAAAAACAGTTTCATGCTCTATATCGACCAGTATGAGCCTATTCAGACATTGTCTTTGGAGCAAAAGGGACGGCTGCTGGACGCGTTTTTTGCCTACAATATGGGGGAGGAAGTTTCGTTCGATGATCCTGTATTGGCTATGGCTTTTGCGTTTTTCAAGCAGGCTTTTGAGCGTGACGCCGCAAACTACGAACGTAAGTGCAAGAAAAATAAAGAAAATATCGCAAAAAGGTATTCCAAATCTACGGACGTAAACGATGGTAACGATGGTATACGGTCGAATACGAACGCTACCTATAACGATAACGATCCCGATATTAATTTAAATACTCACACTCTCACTACGTTCGAGTGTGTGTCGAAAAGCGAGCTTTCCGACCCTGCGCCCCCGGAGTCGGAAAAAGAAAAAAATCCCATCGTGGAGCTGACGGACGATGACGCCTTCAGCCAAGGGAAGGTGCCTGCCTGCCCGCAAAAGAGCATCGTGGATGCCTATCACGAAATTCTTTTGGAACTCCCTCGCGTGAGAACGTGGAGAGCGAACAGTGCAACAGCGCTTCGAACCCGATGGCGGGAAAAGTGGAAGGAGGGGAAATTTGCCGATGTAAACGGCGGCGTCGGCTATTTCAGGCGGTTTTTTGAGTATGTGCGAAAATCAGATTTTCTCATGGGCAGAAAAACGGGACGAGACGGGCGAGGTTTTGTCTGCACGTTGGCTTGGATGCTCCAGGCACGACACTTCGACGACATTGTCGCGGGGAAGTATCATGACCCGGACAGGGAGGCCGCATAATGGCAAGGCACTACATGAGCGAAGAACGCCAGAACCTTGAGCGTAACCTTGTGGGCGGCTTTCTCGGCTGCTGCGAGCGGGAACCGGAGCTGGCCGGGGATGCTCTGGCTCTGGTGGGCGGCAATGCGGTGAAATCCTGCGAACTGGCGGATATCTGGCAGGCCGTGGAGTCGCTGCACAAGGACGGGATGAAAGTTGACCTCGTCAGCGTGTTCAACGTGCTTCATCAGCGCTGGCTGAACGGCAAGAGCGCGGAGATTAATGCGGGGACGCTGGCCGAACTGTCAGCCTGTGTCTTTGCCCATCGAGACGCCGTGCTGTTTCACGCGGAAGCCCTGAACGCCATGCTCCGGCGCGAGGAATTGAACCGCGTACTGACGGAGGCCGCCGGGGAGTGCCTGATTCATGGAGCCGACCCGGACGGCATAGCGGCGAAGGCCATAGCGGCGATTGAAGGCGTGAGGACGCCGCAGACGGCGGAAACGCTGGACGGACTGTTGGACGGCATTCTGGCCGATGTGGAGAGCGGGGACGGAGCAGGGCCGCTCCCCACGCCCTGGACGAACCTGAACAACGTGCTCAAGGGCGGCACGGCCCCGGGCGAACTGGTGGTGCTGGCGGGGCGGCCCGGTCTCGGCAAGACGGCCTTTGCGGGCTGCATGGCCGTGGAAACGGCGCGAAGCGTGGGGCCTGTGCTGTTCGTTTCCTGCGAGGTTCGGGACAGGACCATCGGCGCACGCCTGCTGGCGCGTGAGGGGAAGATAGACAACAGGGTCTTCCGGCAGGGACTGGACAGGGCGGCAGGCCAGTTGCCGAAGATGCTGCGGGCGCGGGAGAGCCTGGCCGGAGTGCCGCTGAAAATCGTGGACAGTTCCAGCCGTGTGGTGCGCCCGGCGGAAGTGCGGAAACTTGCCCGGCGGATGAAGGACGGCCCGGCGCTGGTGGTCGTGGATTATTTGCAGCTCATGTACCCGGATGAGAAATGCAATTCGCGCGAGCAGGAAATCGCGGGCATGAGTCGGGCCATGAAGAGGCTGGCCGTGGAGTTGAATTGCCCTGTGTGGCTGCTTTCCCAGCTCAACCGGAAGGTGGAGGACGGAGGACGCAGGCCGGAGCTGTCCGATCTGCGGGAGTCCGGAGCGGTGGAGCAGGACGCGGATATCGTCATCATGCTGCATTCGGAGCGGAAAAATCAGGCATTGACCCGGACCCCGGTGGAGGCGCTTGTGCGCAAGGGCAGGAGCAGCGGCACCGGGACGGCGTACATGATTTTTGACAAGCCATATGCGGATTTTATCGTGGATGAACGCGGTGAAGGCTGGCGGGATAGTTTCAGACAAGCTCGGCGGGCGACCAATGACTTGTGACAGTTGCCCTGACGAGGCCGTGGGCGGCCCCATGGCCTGCCAACTGTGCGGGAGGAAAGACATGGATATTACTCAGAGTTGCAAGGCGGATGCGGGGAAACCCCGACTGGCTCTTGTCCCCCCGGCGATTATTGAGGCCGTGGGGGAGGTAAGAACCTACGGGACAAGGAAATACGGTGACGCTGAAAACTGGCGGCAGGTTGAACCTGCACGCTACCGTGACGCACTCATGCGGCATGTCTGTGCATATCTGCGTGACCCGGGCGGAACAGACGCGGAAAGCGGTCTGCCGCATCTTGCCCATGCGGCCTGCAATATTGCGTTTCTGCTTGAACTGGAGGGGCGTTGACAATGGAGATGACTTTCATCCTGCCCTGCGTGCCCACGGCCCAGCAGAGGGCGCGGCACGCCATGCGCAATGGTCAGCCCATGGCCTACAAGAGCGCCAGTCAGAAAGCCAACGAGCGGACGCTGGATGCCCTGCTGATGCAATATATGCCTGCCGCGCCCATGGCCGGGGCAATCTCGCTCGAGTTCCGGGCGGTGTTCCCCGCGCCGAAAAGCGCGGGCAAGTCCCGTCGGGCGGCCATGCTGCGCGGTCAGCAGTATCACACGCACAAGCCCGATCTGGACAATCTTGCCAAGCAGTTGAAAGACGCCATGACCCGTCTGCAATACTGGTACGACGACAGGCAGGTAGTGCGGCTGATTTGTCAGAAGGCATACGGTGAGACCGGGCGCTGGGAAGTTTGCGTGCGGGAAATGGGGGAAGCATGAGCGCAGAGCGTGAAATCAAAATTTTTCTTGCTCCCCGGCATCTCCCTTCCCTGACGGCCATAGCGGATAGATTCGAGCGCAGTCCCAACACCGTCCGCGAGTGGTACCGACAGGGCGCTCCCATTGCCTTTGACGGCACACGGTACAGCGCGGAATACAACGCTCTTCAGGCGTGGTGCGTGGAAAACAGCGTTCGTTGAAAAACCTGTCAACCCCATCCCTGCTTATCTCTCCCTGTCTGTGCCTGTCCCTGCCTGTCCGGTGTTTTTACCCCTGTGCTACACTCCCGGCAAAACCGGGAGTTTTTTTATGGCCGAGGCCATTGAACACAATGAGATTTTCCTGAACCGGCTCATGCGGCATGAAGGCGCGAAGCGTGCGCCGGACGGTTCGCATGTCGCCTATCGCTGTCCCGCCGGGGCGCTGACCATCGGGTACGGGCACAATCTGGACGCCAACCCCATCGAGGGGCTGGACGCGCTTTCCGTCATTTCCGAGGCGCGGGCGCGGGAAATCCTGATTGCAGACGCAGCCGTGTTTGCCGCCGCGCTGGACGAGGAGATCCCGTGGTGGCGCAGGCTCAATGCGCCGCGTCAGGCCGTGCTGCTGGACATGGCCTTCAACATGGGCGCGGAGGGGCTTCTGAAATTCGGGAACACCCTGCGGGCGGCGCGCGAGATGCGCTGGAAGGACGCCCGCGACGGCATGCTGGCCTCGAAGTGGGCCGGGCAGGTCGGGCGGCGCGCGAGTGAGCTTGCGGAACAGATGATGACCGGCAAATGGCCGGAAGAATGAGGTGAAGCATGGAACAGTTTGTCAATGACATGTTCGGTTCGTATGCCGGGCTGGTTTTCTCCCTGATGGGGGTATGCGCCGCTGTCTGCGCCCTGCTTCCCGCGCCCGCGGAAGATTCCAGTACGGTTTATAAAGTTGTCTATAAAGTCCTGAACTGGATAGCCATGAATATCGGCAAGGCTGAAAACGCCGACGACACGGCACAGAAGAAGGCGTGATGTGGGCGGCTGGCGGAACATGCTTGCGGCGGCTCTGCGGGCTTTTGCGGCGTTCCTGCAATATCTGCGGGCGCGCCGTGCTGCCGCTTTCCGTGCTCGCGCTGCTGCTGACGGTTCCGGGGTGCTGCTCGACCAGTTCAATCCAGGACATGCCGACTCTGCCGGTGCTGACCAGTCTGCAACGTCTGACGCTCGACGGAACGCCGGGCGTGTGGATGGATGACGCCGACGCCGGACGGCTGGCCGTGTGGATTCACGATGCGACGGGGACAAACTGATGCGAGGCGCGAACGTGGATATATCGCCGAACGGCTTGCGGGAAGCGCAGGAATATTCGTCTGTCCTTTCCAACCTTTTTCCGATCATGGTTGTGGGCGGCGTTGCCGCGCTGGTCCTGAATCTCAGGCGTTCCTATTACGAGCGTACCTGGGCGCAGCGCATAGGCTCGCTTGCCGTCGCCGCCGTCACAGGCTGCGTCTCCGCCTCTGTCGCTGTTCTGGCTGTTCCCATGCTGTTCCCCGGCAGTTCCGCCGAGATGCATCTTCTTGTGGCCGCTCTCGGCGCAAGCTGCGGACAGAAGACGTTTGACGTGCTGATGCGCCGCGTCCTTGGCCTTTCCGTGGTCGACTTCCGCAAGCCGGAAGAACTTCGCGGCATGATGACCCCGGAAGAACGCTGTCAGCATGTCGAGCAGTGCCCGTTTCACCACGAACACGAAGAACGTGAAGAACGGGCAAAAAACGGAAGAAAGTAGAAAGTATTGCAAGAGAATCACGCGGCGGCAGGCCCCCCGGCCGCCGATCGCCCGCGGCAGCGGGGTAACGGGCGGGACAGCATGGCAGGGCCGGAATTTCGCGTGATGTACTGCCTGGGTGCCTCTTTCGGGGGGCTTGTTATCGGAACGGGCAAACACGGATGAGACCATGTCGGGATTGACGGAAGATCATATTGCAAGCGTGCTTGCGCATATCAGCAGCGGCCGGAGTGTGCGGAAATCGTGCGAACTGGTGGGCGTGCCCGTGCCTACGTTTTTGAAAAACGTGGATGGTGATCAGTACGCGCGCGCGAGAGATGCGCAGGCAGATGCACATTTCGACGAAATGACGGAGCTTGAGGAGCAGTGCCGGTCTGGCGAGCTGGACCCGGCGGCGTTCCGTGCGCTGCTGGATTCTCGAAAATGGCGGCTGGCCCGTATGCGTCCCAAAATTTACGGCGACAAGTCCACCGTGGACATGACCAGTTCCGACGGCTCCATGACGCAGGCACCCGCCGTGGTCATCGACTTTTCCGGCATGTCTCCGGACGACATTGCCGCGGCCGCCCGTGCCGCGTTCAAGGGAGAGTGAGTCCCATGCGGCCCCTGAACCCCGAACATCTCTCCGCCCTGCGGCGGGAACTGGCACGGCAGAGCCTGATAGGCTTTGTGTATGCCGTCAGGCCGGATTACCTCATGGGCTGGGTGCATCAGGAGATATGCGCTGAACTCGACGCCTTTCTCGCCGCCGCGGCCGCCGGGCAATCCCCCCGCCTCATGCTCTGCATGCCTCCCCGCCACGGCAAGTCGGAACTGGCGTCCCGCCTTTTTCCCGCCTATGCGTTCGGGCGTTATCCCGATATGTCCATCATCGGCACGTCCTACAGCGCCGACCTTTCCAGCCGCTTCAACCGGGATATCCAGCGCATCATCGAACAGCCGGAATATCGGGCCGTCTTTCCCCGCACCACGCTTTCCGCCAAAAATATTCGTACGGTTGCCTCCGGTAACTACCTGCGCAATTCCGACCTTTTTGAAATCGTCGGCCACAAGGGCAGTTATCGCAGCGCGGGCGTTGGCGGCGGCATCACCGGCATGGGGGGCGATATCCTGATCATCGACGACCCGTTCAAGGACCGCGCCGAGGCCGATAGCCCCACCATCCGCCGCAAGGTATGGGACTGGTACACCTCCACGCTGTACACCCGTCTCGCGCCGGGCGGCGGCATTCTGCTCATCAATACCCGCTGGCACATGGATGACCTTTCCGGGCGTCTGCTCGAAGCGGAACGGCGAGGGGAAGGAGATGCGTGGCGCGTGGTGAATTTCCCGGCCATTGCCACGGAGGACGAACCTCACCGGAAGTGCGGTGAAGCCCTGCATCCCGAGCGCTACCCGCTGGAGCAGCTCGAAGGCATCCGCCGGGCTGTCGGTGCGCGGGAATGGGAAGCCCTTTACCAGCAGCACCCCACGCCGGACGGCGGCAGTATCTTCAGGGCCGAATGGCTGCGCTTCTGGTATCCCAAAGACCTGCCCCTCCGCTTTGAAAAGCTTGTGCTGTCATGGGACATGACCTTCAAGGAAGGCGACGATACCGACTACGTTGTGGGGCAGGCGTGGGGGAAGTCCGGCGCGGATTTCTACCTGCTGGATCAGGTTCGCCGGCGCATGGGCTTCACGGAAACGCTTGCCGCCTTCCGCGCCCTGGCCGATAAATGGCCCGGCGCGACTCGCAAACTGGTGGAAGACAAGGCCAACGGCCCGGCGGTCATCGACAGTCTGCGCAACCATGTTTCCGGGATTGTTCCCGTGGAGCCGGACGGCAGCAAAACCGCCCGCGCCCATGCCGTCACCACGTTCTTTGAAGCAGGGAACGTCCATATCCCTCATCCCTCCCATTGCCCGTGGGCGGCAGAATACATTGCGGAATTGACGCAGTTCCCCGCCGCCGCCCATGACGACCAGGTGGACGCCACCACGCAGGCATTGCGGGACATGCAGTCACACCGGGGACTGAATATTGACCCCCGGATTCTGAACCGGACCGCTGCGGGCAGGAGAGTCGCATGAGCAGCCGCAATTCCTCCCCCCGCCGCATGAACCTTTCGCCTGATGTGCGCGGCAGGCCGGCGCGGCCCCATATCCCCACGGAAGACGAAATCCGGGCCATGTTCGGTCCGGCCCGAACGCTCGGCGCGCCGGAAGACGCCTGCATTGCCATGGACAACCGGCTTGCGTCCAGCGGCGTTTATACCCTGCTCCAGCATACGTTTGAAACGGGCATGGCTCCGGCTGCGCAGTTCATGGGCTACGGCGCACTCCAGAACATCGCCCAGAACGGACTCATCCGTGCCTGCATCGAAACCGTGGCCGACGACATGACCCGCGCATGGATCGAGCTGAAACGGGAAGGTGCCGGCCCCCGCACGGGTGAAGATGATGAACTGCTGACCGAACTGGCCCATGCGGCGGATTCGCTCGAGCTGCAGAGGATTTTCCATGAAGCCGTCGAACTTGTGGGCTACGAGGGCGGAGCCTTTATCTTCATCGACACCGGCGTATCGGGCGACGCGCTGCTCACCCCCCTGCATATGGGCGCGTATTCGGCGGAACTGCTGCCCGGCGGCATCCTGCACTTTGTCGTGATCGACCCGGTGAATGTCTTTCCCGGCGACTACAACAGTCTGTCACCGCTGTCGCCCGATTATTTCCGTCCGCGCTGGTGGTGGGTGCTGGGACAACGCGTCCACGCCTCCCGCCTCATCCGCCTCACTGCCAATGAGGTTCCGGTGCTGCTCAAGCCCGCGTACAATTTTCTGGGCATCCCGCAGGCGCAGATATTGTGGGATTATGTTCTGCATTTCCAGGAATGCCGTGCCGCAGAGGCCCGTCTGCTGACCAAGTTTTCGATGACCGTGTTCAAGACCAGCATGACCGATATCCTGTTTTCCGCAGGCGGCACGGCGACGCTGGACGCGCGTATGCGGTACATGATTCAGACCATGAACAATGATGGGGTGCTGGCCGTGGACAAGGAGGCCGAGGACGTCATCAAGCTGGAAACGCCGCTCTCCGGCGTGACGGACATCGTGCGCCAGTCGCTTGAGATTCTTGCGGCTCTGAACCGCACTCCGGCGGTCAAGCTGCTCGGTATCAGCCCGTCCGGCTTCAATGCCACGGGGGAGAGCGACATCCGCAATTATTACGACCACATCACCAGCCAGCAGGAAAAGGTGCTGCGGAACGGCATGCGAACCGTCCTCGACTGCATGCAGCTTCACCTGCGCGGCGAAATCGATCCGTCCGTCACCTTCGACTTTGCGCCGCTGGGTGAGGAGGACAGGGCGGCGCTGGCGACGATGCAGAAGACGAAAGCCGACACCATCGCCGTCTATCTTGACCGCGATATCATCAGTCCGGAAGAAGCCCGCAAGGCTTTGGCGGATGACCCGGACAGCGGCTTTGCCGATATCGACCCGGAGGCGGTGCCGGAAGGCAATGGAATGCCGGATGAACTGCCGGGTGAAGCCGGAGCGGAACTGGACGATGTGGACAAGGCGGGGGCAATCCATGGCTAAAATCCTCCGCGCCATCAAACCCAATGCTGGCATTCGTGCCAAGTACCGCCGCAGGCTGGAAGCCATGATCGACGACATGAACCGCTCCGTCGTCTGGTGGCTGCGGGCCGAATACCGCCGCGAAGAAAACCGCATCGCCCAGGACGCCTCCCCGGCTGCGGCGCTGGGCAAACGTATCCAGACGCTGTTCCGGTACTGGATGCGGCGCTGGCAAAATAAACTGGAAGATTTCGCCCGCGACTTTGTCCATTCCACGGAACGCAAAACCCGCAACAGCATAAAGCAGGCGCTGAAGGACGCGGGGTTCACGGTGCGCATGGATCCGGCCCGGGCGGAAAACGACGTGACGGCGGCCCTTATCCGTGAAAACGTGGCCCTCATCAAATCCATTCCCGAACACTACTTCACCGAAGTGACCGGTCTGGTCATGCGTTCGGCAAGTCGTGGCCGCGATGTGAAATTTCTGGAGGATGAACTTGCCAAACGCTACGCCATCACCAAACGCCGCGCCAAGCTCATCGCCCGCGACCAGTCCAACAAGGCCACGCAGGCCATACGCAGCATTGAAGCAAAGGAACTTGGTATTACCGAGGGCGTCTGGGTGCATGTGCCGGGCGCAAAGTCCAGCCGCAAGACGCACATGCAGATGAACGGCAAACGCTTCCGGCTGGATGAGGGGCTGTATGATTCCGCTGTGGGACGCAAGGTGCTTCCCGGTGAACTCGTGGTCTGCAACTGCACCTTTCGGGCCGTAATTCCCGAGTTTGGAGACTGAATATGTTTGTATCGAAAGAGGAATGGAGATTCACAAGATTGGAACGGCGCGTGGATGAACTAGAATATCGTCTCGCCATGTCGGAGATGAAAAATTGGCGTGAGAAGATGGGTAACACTCCGCCTCCGCCGACGCTTGTTACAGCCATTTCCGATTTTGAAAATCGTTACAGCAAGATTGATTGCCGACGAGTCCTGGCGGGAATGAGGTATTGACGATGACCGTTCCCCACACCTTGACCTTTGACGCCTCTCCCAGTGCCCGCAGCACGGATGAGAACGGTTTTCTGCACGTCGCCTCGTCCCATATCACCAAGGCAACGGTGAATCCCTATTACGGGCGTGAAATTCCGGGCTGGCGGGAGGCCGGGCTTGACCCGGAGGCCGTCTATTACGGTTTCCGTGACCCTGAGGAGTTGAAGAAATCTCTGTCCACATGGCAGGGCCTGCCCCTGCACATTGAACATCATGTGGACAGCGCCGAGGAACCGGCCAGACTCACGCGCGTTGGGGCCGTCGGCAGGGCGGACTGGAACGCGCCCTATGTGGATGCGCCTTTGACCGTGTGGGACGGCGAGGCCATAGCCGCCATCGAAGACGGCTCCTTCCGCGAGCTTTCCTGCGCGTACCGCTACGACCCTGATTTTACGCCGGGCCGGTATGAGGGCGTGGAGTATGACTTCATCATGCGCAACATCCGGGGCAATCATGTCGCGCTGGTGGAAGAGGGCCGCGCCGGGCCGGACGTGGTGGTGGCGGACGGCGCGCTGGACGCCCGCGACACCGCCTTTGAGGAAAGCAAACACCCGCGCGACAAAAGCGGCAGATTCGGCAAGGGAAGAGGGGAAAGCAGCGGCGAGCGGGGCGTTTCCTCCGGTACGGAAATTTCCCTGACCGGCAATGAACTCGGCAGCTACCGCGACGTGAAGGAACTGCGGCAAAAGGCCGTGGACTACTACAAGGAACATTTGCAGGGCAAACCGGCTCATCGGGATGATATCGGAGAAATACGTTTCACTCGCAAGGGTATGGAGAAGTCAAGAAGCTTCAGCGGTAACCCGGATAAACTTCTTATGTTCCCGGCGATTCGCGACATTATTGAAACCGGGAAACTGGGCAGGGAAGAGGCGATAGACCATTCAAGAAATGACGATATTGTGGCTTTTATCCCCATTTCAAGCACGGTGAATTTCAAAGGCAAGCCCAGAGAAGTTGAACTGCTTTTGGGAAAAGACCGGAATGGCAATCTTTATTATGATTTGTTCCTTGAAAAGAGACAGAAAAAAGAATCCCCGGCCAGTGGCGTAGGGAACAAACCTACGGTTGGCGGGGATTCCACGGGTTTTCAACCCGCTGTTGACCTCAATATAGCCATCAAACCCGTCCGCGTCAATCCTCAACCCGACGCGGACACAACCCGAAACCCCAAACTCATCCAGGGAGCATTCATGGGCAAACTCAAACGCTGGTTCCGGGGCGCGCAGGACGACAACCCCGAAATCGAAAAACAGGAAGTGGAACTGGCGCAGGCCATCATTGACCTGCACAAGGTCGACCCCGTCACGGGCGAGATTGTGGACATCACGGAAGACGAGGACAAGGCCGAGGAAATCCGCAGGCTCATCGGGGAACTGTCCGCCAAACTGGACCCGGAGGAAGTCAAAAAACTCACCGATTCCCTGACTGACCTTGCCTGTTCCAGGGCCACCGGTGACGAAAGGAAAACCGACGCCATGGACGAGGAAATGAAAAAAGCCATGGATAAATGCGGCCTTGATGCGGAAGACCCCACCGCGTCGCAGGCATTCGCGGAAGGCGTCAAGTACGGCGAGGAACTGGAGCGCAATCCCGAAGAACGCCGCCGTCTGGATCGTGAACACGAGTCCGAGGGCATGAAAAAGGCCATGGATGCCTGCGGGCTGGATGCCGAAAATCCGGCGGAATCCCGTGCGTTCGCTGAGGGGGTAAAATATGGCGAGGAACTGATCCGGAACCCGGAGGAACGCCGCAAGCTCGACCGCGAACATGAAGCGGCAGGTATGAAGAAGGCCATGGGCAAAGACGAGGACAAGAACGCGGCCATTACCCGAATTCTGGACGACGTGCCCGATCTGACACCCGAACAGCGCAAAAGGCTTTTCGACTCCCTGCAAGACCTGGCGTATTCCCCGGCCACCGGAGACGCTGACCCCTCCGAAGTGAAGACCGCGCAGGACAGGGCTTTTCGGTCCCCGCGCCATCTCACCGCCATGGATGCGGCCCGCATCAAGGCTTCCGCCATCGCGGAGGCTCAGGACCACATGCGCGGGTTGCATCAGGCCGTGCGCGACGTGCGCGGGCTGGTGGGCGACCTTGATCCGTTGTCCTTCGACTCGGCTTCAGATGTGTACGGCTACGCGCTGAAACAGAGCGGCATAGACCCGCGCAGATATCCCCGGCAGGCATGGCGCGGCATGATCGACATGCTGCGGGCGGGAAAGACGGCGGAACTTTCCGGCGGCATGGCTCGTGATGCCGCGCCCGCCAGACTCGACGGCAAATTCGCCGGACTCAACAATATTTCTCTTGCAGACTAGAGCGGTTCGCCGTCGAAATGCTCCTGGAGTCGAGCGAAGCGAGGCTCCGCCGCGCCGCAGGAGCAGCCGCAATTCACTTGCGGCGGACAGCTCCGGCGGAGGCGTGAAACCTGCGGGCCGGAACACAGGGTCCGGCCGGCAGATATGTTCAACAACAGAATGATTCAGGAGGCAGTATGCCCTTGCAGAAACAGGTCAATCTGTACCGTGCTCCCGGCGTGGCCGGGGACAAGGCCACACCCGACCAGAGTGTCTACACGCCGCTCAATCCTCTTGCGGCCAAATCCCTGCCCGTCGGCAGCTTCGTCTTCCCCGTGGTGTCATCCGGCGTCATCGACAATACGCAGGCCACCAATGCGGCGGGCGAGGCCACGGAAGTCCTGGGCTTTGTGGAGCGCGTCATCAACTACGTCAATCATGACATTTTTTCTGACGGCACGCCTGACGTGCCCGAGGGGTCGGCGCTGACCGTAGCCGTACGCGGCGACTACTGGGCCGTGTCCACAACCAGGGCCACAGTGGGGCAGAAGGTGCTGGCCTCTACCGCCGACGGCTCCATCAGCACCGGAACTCCCGACGGCACGCACCTTGATACCGGGTGGACGGTCAAGACACCCGGTGAAATCGGCGAACCGATCATCATCAGCAACTGGGGGGCCATGGCCGTGTCCGGTTCGGGCGGCGGAAGCGACACCAGCAACCTGATGAACAAGGACTTCAGCAATGCCACCGGCGCGCTTGGCGTAGCCAATGGCGGAACCGGGGCCACCACTGCGGAACAGGCCCGTACCAATCTCGGCGCGGCTGCGGCCGGAGCCTAGGAGGAATCATGAAACCTACTTTTGAACAGGCCGCGCAGTACGGCTTTGTCTTCCCGAATGCGCGCATGTGGCTTTCGCCGGAGAACCGGGCGCGCATCGCGGAGGACGCCGCGCTCGTCACCACGCCCAATACCACCGTCCCGGCGGAACTGCTGGCGTATATCGACCCCATGGTCATTGAAATCATGACTGCGCCCCGCCGCGCCCGGGAAATCTTCGGAGAGGAGAAAAAGGGCGACTGGACGACGCCCTATGCCAAGTGGCGCGCGGACGAAATGACCGGACGCACCGAGCCGTACAGCGACTATGCCAACGGCACCACGTCCGGCGTCAACTCCGAATGGCAGACACGCCCGCAGTATATCTTCCAGACATCCATCACCTACGGCGATCTGGAAGTCGCCATGTCCAGCGCGGCCAAGGTCAACCTTGCAGCCTCCAAGCAGCGCGCGGCGGCCAATGTCATCGACATCGACCAGAACCGTTTCTACCTGCTGGGCGTTGCGGGCAAGGAAATCTACGGCATCCTCAACGACCCCAATCTGCCCGACGCCATCACCGCGGGAGCCACAGGCACGGGCAGCAGTACCAAATGGGCGGACAAGACCACCACGCAGATATACAACGATATCCTTGCGCTGTTTGCCGAACTTTCGCGCCAGTCCAGCGGACTGATTGACCGCGATACGCCGCTCAAGCTGTGCCTGTCGCCGGAAATGGCCGTCCGTCTGGGCGCGGCCACGGATTTCAACGTGTCCGTGCTGGACATGCTGACCCGCTATTTCAGCAATATCGGCATCGTCACCGTGCCTGAACTGCACAGCATGACCGCGGGGGAAACCGTGTTTCTCATCGCGCCGGAAGTCAACGGCCAGAAGTCCGGCCTGCTGGCGTTCGGAGAAAAGATCCGTGCCCTGCGCGTCATTCCCGACATGTCCAGCTTCCGGCAGAAGTATGTCGGCACCACCTATGGCGGCATCGTGCTGATGCCCTTCGCCTTCGCCCAGATGACGGGCATGTAGTCCACAACCCGGCGGGAACCCCCCGCCGGAAATCAGGAGCCAGCATGGCACGCAGAAAAGAAACCTCCGCCGCGGCAAAATCCGCGCAGACCGGCGCGGAACAGTCCCTCCGGGCTGATACCGTCATTGTCGCGCTCAACCGCGCCTCCGGGATTGCCTTCGGCATGCCGGACGGCCGCCGGGTACATGTGGCGGGCAGCGCCGCTCACCTGCGGGGAAAGGAAAAGGGCATCCTGCCCGTGGGAGCCTTCGGCCTGACCGAAATCAGCGCGGACGACTGGTCGTATATCGAAAAAACCTACGGCCCGCACATGGAAATATTCAGGAACGGCCTGATTTTCGCGCAGGCGCGCAAGGCCGATGCGCTGGATGCAGCGAACGAGCGGGCTGAACTTCGGCATGGTCTGGAACCGGTGGATGTGGAATCCGACGGGAACGGCGCCAAGACCATGCCCTTTGACGGCACAGGAGCCTGAACATGGCGGTGGTGGAGTTCGATCCGGCGGCCTTCCGCGAGGCGTATCCCCGCTTCACGGCGGAACTGATATCCGATGCGCAGCTTCAGCAGGCTTTCGACCTCGCCTGTCTGCTGCTGGACAATACGGATGCCTCCTTGGTGCCCTATGACCCGGAGCATGGCATCCTGATCCGCCGGACGCTGCTGTGGCTGCTGGTCTGTCACCTGGCGACCATGGCCCTGTGGCCCGCCGGACAGAGCGGCCCGCTGTCGTCCGCCACGGAGGGCAGCGTCAGCGTGTCGTTCTCCATCCCGCAGAATATCGGCAAGGCGTTCTACAGCCAGACCCCGTGCGGGCAGGCGTTCTGGCAGGCCGTCCAGCCGTATGCGGCGGGCGGACGCTATTTCGCCGTTCGGCACTATCATCCGTGGGGGTAGAAGCATGAGCGCAACCCTGAAAGGCGGTGACCGTCTGATACGCAGACTTCAAGAGATGGCACAGGCGCAAGGAAAAGTGCAGGCGGGCATTCTGGAGAACGCCACCAACCACGAAACGGGTGAACCCATCGCCCCTTACGCCGCCTTCAATGAATATGGCACGGCGGATATTCCGGCGCGGCCCTTCATGCGCTCCACCATCCAACGCGAAGGGAAGACATGGAGCAAGGGACTGGTTCAGATGCTGACCAACGGTCGTGACGTGCAAGAGGCGTTGAAACTGACGGGAATGCGCATGGCCGAAGACATTCAGGCCACCATCAACAGCAATATGGCACCTCCCAACTCTCCCGCCACCATCCGGGCCAAGACAAAAAAGGTGGACGGCGGCGATCTCGGTGAAACCATGACTCCCGGAACCCTGATTGATACCGGTTCCATGATCCGGGCCGTGGATTACGAGGTGGAAGCATGATGAATCTCCACGCCATGGTGCGCGGGGCCATTCCCGCGCTGCACCCGGACGAAAGCGTCACCCTGCGGCAATCCGTCGGACAGAAGAACGTCCGGGGACGGATCGTGCCGGTGTACGCCCCCGGGCAGACCGTCGCCGCCCAGATACAAAGCCTTGGCAGTGACGATTTGCAGCACACAGAGGCCGTCAACCTGACGCAGCGGGACCGCAAGGCGTACCTTTACGCACCGGATGCGGCCATGCCTCCCACCGGCATTGTCCGTCCTCTGGCCCGGAACGGGGACATGATGCAGCGGGCCGACGGTTCCTGGTGGCTGGTGACGGCCATGCTGGAGGATTTCACCGCCTCCGGCTGGGTGTGTGTGGGTATCGTGCAGCAGCTTGAAGGGCCGGATTTGAGCGAAAGCCCGGAACCGCTGGAAACGAAAGGGGCGGCGCAATGACAGACGTTCTGGGCGCCGTCTTCGACTTTCTTCAGGCCCGGCTTTCTCCGGTCCCCCCTCATATCGTGCGCGGTTGGGGAAATCGGGCGGCCCTGCCGGACAGCAACGAATTTGTGGTGCTCACGCTCATCGGGGCGGCCCGGCGCGGTACCAATGTCCGGCAATGGAAGATGCCCGCCGGCAACGCCCCCGGCCTCGATCTGAACCTTGCCATGCTCACCCTGTACGACGTGCAGGTGGACTTCTGCGGTGAGGATGAGGAAACCGTTTCCCGCTCGGCATCTCAATTCGTCATTCTCGGCCGTGACGCCGTGGCGGTGGACTTCTTCCGGTCCTACGGACTTTCCGCGCTCCATGCCGATGACCCCCGCGCCCTGCCGTTCACCAACGACCAGAACCAGTGGCAGACACGGTACAGCGTGACGCTTCACCTTGCCGGGTGGGCGGATGTCGACGTCAATGTCGATGCGTTCGACAAGGTTCATATCACACTTGAAAATGTGGATGTTCATCATCCCGTTACCCGTTAGGAGTTGAAAACATGCCTATTCCCGCATCACAAATCGTCACCGTCAATCCCCGGCTGCTGACGCCGGGCGGCAACGACCTCGAATTCAACGGACTGCTGCTTTCCGCGTCAGAGCTTATACCTTCGTCTCAACTGGCCCTTCCGTTTCCGGATGCGGACAGCGTGGGGGAGTATTTCGGGCTTGAGTCCTCCGAATATCAGGCCGCGGCCGTTTACTTTCAGGGGTACAACAATTCCTTCACAAAACCCCGCGCCTTCTATGTGGGCCGGCGTGCGGCCGAAGATGCCGCGCCCTTTGTCCGGGGCGGAGCATTCAATGCTCTCCCATCCGTGACCCTGGCCGCATTGAAGGAAGTGCGGGATGGCGGCATGTCTCTGACATTGGGCAGCCATACGGACGCGCTGGGCAGTCTGGATTTCTCCGGAGCTTCCGCCCTGTCCGATATCGCACAGATTCTCCAGACTGCGATTCGCGCTGTCTCTGCCGGGGGGGAAGCATGGACGGCAGCCACCGTGACCTATTCCAGCCTGTTTGATGCCTTCACCATCACCGGCGGGGCCGCCGGCGCGGAAGAAGGCGTGGACTATGCCGCAGCCCCGGCATCCGGCACGGATGTTTCCGCCCTTCTGCTGCTGACGAAGGCCGCCGGAGCGGTGCTTTCCCCGGGGATGGACGCCATGACTCCGGCCGAGAACATGGAGGCCATACTTGACCTGACCGAGAACTTCGTCTGTTTCACCACGGTCACGCAGCCCACGCAGGCCGATGCGCTGGCCTTCGCGCAGTGGGCATCAGGAAAAGGCGTCAACTACCTGTATATCTATTGGGATAATGACCCGGCTCTGCTCCAGGCGGGCAGCACATCCACCATCGCCGCCGCCCTCAGGCAAGCCAACGTGGGCGCTGCCTGCGGCGTCTGGGACAATCTGGCCTGTGCCGCCCTGATTATGGGGACTGCGGCAAGCATCGACTGGAACCGCCGCAACGGCACCATTACCTTTGCCTTCAAGGCACAGGACGGCGTGCCCGCCAATGTGACCAGGGGAACTGATGCAGTCGGTCTGGAAGCGCAGGGCATGAACTTCATGGGCGACTACGCCACGCGCAACGACCAGTTCATTTTCCTGTATCCGGGGCAGATGTTCGGTTCGTGGAAATGGATAGACACCTATCTCAACGCGGTGTGGCTGAACAACGCGCTTCAGGTGGCCTGCATGAACGGCTTTCGGCAGACCCCGCGCGTTCCCTACAATCAGGAAGGGTACACCCTGCTCAAGTCGTGGTGTCTCGACCCCATCAACCGGGCGCTGTATTCCGGTGTCATCGACACGGGAGTCGCCTTGTCCGAATCGCAGAAATCCCAGCTTGTACGCGAAGCAGGACGCGATATTTCCAGCGAGCTGAGCAACGACGGCTATGTCCTGCAGATAGGGGGAGATCCGGACGATACCTCCGACGATTCCGGCGAGGCCGCTGCGCGGCAGAGCAGGGAAAGCCCCGAGGCAAGTCTCTGGTACACGTACGGCGGTTCGGTTCACAAACTCGACCTTGCCAGCACCGTACTTGCGTAACCCCCTGTCCTCACAGATGACATAAGGAGAAAATCATGAGCTATCCCCTTGGAGACATTACCAGCGCCAATGCTACCCTGGTGCTGATCGTCGACGGGCTGTTCCCGGCGGGAATACGCCTTCAACAGTTCGCCACGGATCAGAGCTACAGCCAGGATGAACTTGCGATAGCCGAAGATCGCATGGGCGTGGACGGCGGCCTGGTAGCGGGATGGGTGCCCAGCATCAAGCCCGTGACCATCATGCTTGAGGCGTCCAGTCCCAGTTATGCGGCGTTGTCCCAACTGTTCCGCGCCTGCGAGCGCAAACGGGGCATCTATGAATGTTCGCTGATAGCCAGTGTGCCAAGCATCAACAAGACCTTTACCTGGACAGGCGGCGTCCTGAAATCGGGAACTCCGGTGCCGTCCGCCAAAAAGGTGCTGGACCCCACAACGTGGAAATTTGATTTCGCCAACCTCACCATCACCGATGCCGCGGTTTGAAACAAAAAGGCCGCCCGGAAGGGACGGCCTCAGAGGTCAGAGGATGAACAGTTTACCCATGCGCATATTCGATTACGAGCCGGGCGTTGTTTTCGACCTGTTTCAGGGCGGCATCGAGGAGGACGGAACCCGCGTCCATGCTCTCGTACAGGCACAGGGCAAGCGGGCGGGTCACTCCGCGCAGGGGCGGCAAAGTGTCGCGCAAGGTGAAATACATGCGCCGTTCGCAGTCCATGATTTCCCGAGCATGGGCGCGGATGGTCGCAAGGTGTGCTTCCACGGCGGGAACGATGGAGGGTGCGGCCGGAAGAGCGGACGGCACAGCGGGCAGCGCGTCAATCTTGCCCTGCACGTACTGGACGGCCTCCTTGACCTGTGCCACGGTCATGGCGTCCACGCTGGCGACGCCGAAATGCGCGTTCACCTGAGCGCGGGCGGCGGCATAGTGAATCGGGGCCATGCCCACCCAGGTGTTAATGATGGCCGTGAGCTGCTTCCGCTCCGGGTCGGTGCGTTTGGAGACGGGGGAAGGTTCGGAGGCAGAAGCGGAGCGTTCGGCATTGAGCTTGTCCAGCACGTCCAGCACCCATACCCGGAACGCCTTGGCAACGGGAGTGCGGGCGAACATGGCGAGAAGGTGGCAGCCACGAAGGGAGAAGATGCGAACATCAACCGGGGTGATACCCACGGTCATTTTGACCGTGGCTGTCATCGCGTCTGTAAATTCGTCAACATTTCGCTCGTAAATTTTGCGAACAGAGTTTTCATCCTTGTAGCCAAGGGCGGAAGCAAGCTGACGAGACTGAATCCAAGGCTGTCCGCTACGGTCAACAACATCAAACGTGGTAGATTGGAAGATAAGGGTCTGAGACATAGTAAAACCTTGCGTGTTTTTTCGGTTTGCGTTGGCCAGACGCAAAAATGGCCCGGAGCCGAAAACTGCACGCGAGCAGTCGTGGGCGTTACCGCTACCACACTCCGAGCCAATATCGAACGTGGCAAGAATACCACGTCTCAGGGCACGAAAAAAGCCATTGACAAACGGAATGGCGACCGTCGCGTTGGAGTTTTCGGACTCCGTGCGGCTACCACGCCACAAAATCAGGGAAATGTCAAGGAGATAACTACATGGATGAAGCAAAAGAATACGGGCGGGGTATTTATATCGACAGTGGATGTTCCGGCGTTACCGTCATCGGCTGTGGCGGCGCATTCATTCCCTATGATGCGTGGGGAGGCGAACGCATGGAAGCGTTGCAAGCCTTTCTCAGGAAGTACATTGACGGGGCGGAAGAACGCTATCCAATCTTGTTTGGAGAGCATCCATCATGGCCGAATACTGAACCGCATAATCCGCAGGAACCAGGCACACAAAGAGGAAGTTCACAGGGCAATTGAACACCTGGCGCAAATTGGCCTCCACCGCCTGCGCGTGCAGGCCGTGGGTTAAAAAGAAAAGGCCTGGTTCAATGGTAATGCAGGCAGCGCCAAATAGTTTTTCAGCTGCGACCATACAGCGGGCCATGTCATCGGAAGCTGTGCGGTAAGTCACCAGATATAATGCCATATAGCTCTCTCCGTTTCCGGGCTTAACCGGCACAAACCAAAGAGAATGTCAAGCTGAACAGGAAACAAAAACCCGAAATAGAAAAAAGAAACCCGAAATCGGGTTTTCAGAGGAACTCACCATGCGCAAGGAAAAAAACATTGTCATTGACGACCGGGGCAAGAGCCTGACCTTCAAAATCCGGGAAATGTCCGCTCTCCAGATGGAGGGCTGGATTGCGCGGGCGGGCATTCTGCTGGCGGCTACCGGCATTCTGGACGAGACAAGGGTCGACGTGCGCAACGCGGGCGAGATAGCGGCGGGCGTTGCCCGTGCTGTGGGTGAGTCCGGCATCTCCGCCCTGGGCAGACTCGACTACGACAAGGCCCGCCCTCTGCTGGATGAACTGCTGTCCTGCTGTTCCCGTGTGGATGCGGGTGTGGAGCAGCCGCTGACTCCCGATGTGCTGGAAGGATTTATCGAGGACGTGCGCACCCTGTTCACGCTGCGCAAGGAAGCTCTTGCGCTCAATTTCGGTTTTTTCGCACAAGGCGGCCCGTCCGCCTCCGTCAAAGATGGTCCGGCCCCCCAGCCGGATACGCTGAAACCCAGAATATCAGTCCGCTCACGGCGCTGATTGCGGGGGAGCGGCTGGCGACGCTCAAGGAACTGGAGACGTGGTACAGCTACGAGGATGCCCTGAACATGGCCGAAATCATACAGGTTCGACATTACAATGAGCGGGTGGCCGCTGATGCGGCCCGCAGCGGAAGGTGACGCATGGAAGTTGATTCTCTTGTCGTTTCTCTCGGTCTGGACTCGCAGGATTTCCGGGCGGCGCTGAATCAGGTGCTGGCCATGTTGCACAATCTGGATCAGGGACTGCGGGATTTCGCCCAGGGCTTTGCCGAAGGATGTGAAGATGCTCTGAACGAGGCGCGGCAGTCCGCCAACGGAGCAGCGCGGGAAGTGGGACAAGCCGCACGGGAAGGTCAGAGAATGGGACAGGCGTTCCGGCAGGCGGGGGAAACAGGTGCGCAGGGGGTGAACCGTCTTGCCGATACCACAGGCCGGGCGGCGCAAAGAGCCAGAGACGCCGGAAACTCCATGCAGAATCTGGGCCGCCGGTGGGGCTCCTTCCTCCAGGGCATTGTCACCCGCTTTGCCGCGCCCATGGCCGGAGCCCTGAGCGTGGGGGCGATGGTGGGCAGCTATCTTTCCGGCGTGTCCCAGGCGGCGCAGATGTATGGCCGCTGGACGCCGCAGATGGAGGAATGGCGCAAAAAGCAGGAACTGCTCTCCCGTGTCAACCGGGAGGATATCGAGCTGTATCGCAAGGGCAAGCTGGCCCTGATGGATTTCCGGTTCGCCATGGCCGGTCTCTCCACCACCATCATGCGCGCATTGTCTCCGGCCATCCGCGCAGGGATTGAGCTGCTGCATCAGGTGGCGGACTGGGTACGCCGGAATGAACCCAACATCATCCGCTTTGTCACCGTTCTGGCGGGAACGATAACAGCGGTGCTGCTTCCCGCCTTCGTCAAGCTTGGCGCGGCCATGCTGGCCAACCCTCTCACATGGATCATCGCGGGTATTGTCGCGCTGGCTATCGCCATTGATGATCTGGTGGTCTATATACGAAACGGAATATCGGAATTTGGAGATTTCTGGGCCATTTTCGGCACAGGTGAGGAAATTGCCGAAAGCCTGGGCAAGACATGGGGCAGGCTCAGGGAAATCGGTACCCATCTCTGGAACGACCTTTCGGAACGGGTACAGAACTTCTTTTCCTACTTTGAACCGGCAGTACAACCACTCTACGCGCTGTTCGAGGAACTTGCCGGATTTATTGACTCCCTGTTCTTCGGCACATGGGAGGATGTGGGGAAAAGCCTGCGGGAAGTGCTGGGCAAGGCGGTAGACGTCTTGTTTGAGCTGTTCATGGGGCTTGGCAAATTCATTGTGGATACCATCATGGGTGCCATCACGTCCATCCCGGACAAAATCAAGAATGCAGGCAGTTTCTTCAAGGGCTTGTTCGGTCTGGAAGACGAAGAAACTCCAGACCCGCAATCAAAAAGTGAGGCTATGGAAGCGGCTCTGCCTCCCGGCGCTCGTGCGGGCATGGAGGCAGCCCGTGAAAGAATGCCCTCCGCATCCGCAGAGCCTTCCCGCTCCGGCATGGCCGCTGGTCGAGGTCCTGTTATTATGTCGTCCTATGCCTCCATGCAGGAGAAAATTCCCTCTTCCCGGGCGCTGACGGAAACTTCCGTTCCCCCCTCTGTGACCAACAACGCCAACCGTTCAACGGAAATAAATAGTCAAACTTCTATCGGAACCGTAACCGTTGTGACCCAGGCCACGGACGCGGAAGGCATCGTCCGCGACATTCAGGGCGAGCTTGACCGCAACCCGCTGACACCGGGCGTCAACGCCGCCGACGGTGGGGTGTACTGATGTCACAGCTCATTGTCGCCGCATCCACCCTTGATTCATGGTTCAACAAATCCGGTAACCGCTGGCTTCTGGCCGATGAAAACGGCCTGCCTGTGGTGGCCTTCACCTCCTTTTTGTCGGCAGATATCCGTAACGAGAGCAAAGTCGTCTCCGCGCCGGTGGAGGAAGGAAGTTTCGCCACGTACAACAAGGTGGCAACGCCGCTGGAAGTGAATGTAACACTGGGCATACAGGGAGATGACTCTACATTGCAGGATGCCCTCGACACGCTGACCACGCTTCAGGCGGGCACACAGCTTGTCAGCCTGGTGACGCCCAATGCGGAATACCCGGACTTGAATCTGGAAGGCTTCAACTACAGCCGCAAGCGGGAGAACGGGCTGGGAGTGCTGTTTGTCGAACTTTCCCTTGTGGAAGTGAAACAGGTGGCGGCACAGTACACCAACGCCGAACTTTCCCCGCGACGCGAACGCGGAAAGGTGCAGACCAGGGAAACCTCTGCCGCCGCAGGTATCGGCGCATGGGTGAGGAGTCATTTCTGATGCTGGAAATCCCCCTGGAAGCCTGTCAGAACCAGTCCTTCATGGTGACCCTGAATGAACAGGACTGCACCATTGCCCTGTACCAGCGCAACAGCCGTCTTTATCTGGACCTGAGTGTGGAGGGGGCTGTCGTGCGGCAGGGCGCGGTCTGCCTTCCGCAAGTGGGAATTGTGGGAGATGTTCCGGGCTTTGCAGGCGAATTGTTCATGATCGATTTGCGAACGCAGCCGGAAAAACAGCAGCCGCCCCAATGGGAAGGCCTGGGCACACGCTGGAAGCTTTTTTATCTCTTTCCGGAGGAAGTGCTGGTTTTGCGGGAAAACGCCGCACAGGAGGCGCTCGATGGCTGACGCCTCTTTTGTTCCGCGCCTTCTTGAAGTGCATGTAACCTTGCGGGCACGAGAGTTCCGGGAAGGGAGCAACACCAAAATCATGACCGGCATTCCCATCAGGGCACGCATCGAAAAGACAGGGCCGCCGGATTTCAACAGGGCATCCGTCAGCCTGCGCGGATTGCGGCTGGAAGACATGGACAAGATGTCCACATTGGCCTTTCGGCCCATGTTTCGGGCGCGGGACTTTGTCACCATCCATGCAGGCAACGAGCGTGACGGAATGCACGTTGCCTTTTCCGGAGAAATCACCAACGCCGCCGCGGATTTCAACGCCTCTCCCGATGTGGCGTTCAAAATCGAGGCCATGACAGGATATTTCGGCAACATCACCCCGGCGGGACCGACGGCGATTCAGGGCGCGCAGCCTGTGGCGGATTTCATTGCCATGCAGGCAAAGGCCATGGGGTACGAATTTCGCAATGAGGGGGTGACCGCGCGGATTGCCAATGCCGTGTTCAACGGTTCGCCCATGGCTCAGGCGCGGTCAGCCGCAAGGCAGGCAGGCATTGAGCTGCTGCTGGATGACGGAGTTCTGACCATTTGCCCGCGCGGAGGTGAAGGAAAACAGGGGAATGCCGTGCTGCTCAACAAGTCTACAGGTCTTCTGGGCTACCCCGTTCTTTCCAGCGAAGGCGTGGAAGTGAAGAGCCTGTATAATCCGGCGTTTCGGCTCGGCAAGCTGATACGGCTTGAAAGCATCGTGCCCAGGGCATCGGGGACATGGCGCATCATCAAACTGGCGCACGAACTGGAGGCATTCAATCCCTCGGGCGGCCCGTGGCAGAGTACCATGACCACTTTCTATCCGGCCATGAGCGGAGCGGGGGGGAAGATATGAGTCTTTCACCGGTAATGATAGCGGCAGGAAACAACATACAGCGTTTCTCCCGCTATCCTGTAGACGAGGCGATGCTCCATGTCGATGCGGCGCGACCAGTATCCGGAAAGACTGTGTTTCAGCGGTTCAGGTTTGCCCAGGCCGCTGTAGGGCGTCTGCATGACGCTTTGCAGCAGACGCTGAATTTTCGCCGTGCGGGACGGATCCACACGGTTCCAATGCGCGATGTCTTCCTTCGCCTGATCAGAAAGCTCAATATTCACAGGGCGCTCAACTCTTCAAGCGTGACTCGCGTCGTGTTTCCGGATTCAATATCCGCTATGCCCTTTCGCAAATGTTCCGCGTTGGCCGGATTGCCGAGCAGATACATGGTTTCCTGCATGCTGTTGAAGTCTTCCAGGCTCATCATGACTACCGGCGCGGCTTTCTGGCGGGTGATAATCACGATGTCACGCCTGTTGACCACGCTGTCCATGGTCGCGGCCAGATTTTGGCGGGCCTCAGTGTATGAAATGGTATTCATGCGTTGTTCCTTTTGGGGCACTCTATTTTCTGTACAGAAATCTGTCAATACGGGGCACAACAACAAAAAGGCCGCCCCTTTCAGGACGGCCCGCAGAGGTCAGAGGATGAAGGGTTTACCCGCGCACGGGGTACATGGCCCGGAGCTTGAGACAGGCGTCAAGGGCGTGCGTGGCGGCGTACATGTTGTCAACGGCGGTCTGGTAAAGTCCCTGGAGGGCATAGTAGACTTCCCGCTCCTGGGCGCTCAGATTCAAAGATACCCCGCCGGGGTGACATTCCATGTGGACGATGTTGCGCACCATGCCGCAATGCGTGACAAGCTTGCGCAGTTCAGCGATGGCATTGGGGATGCGGGTGTCTTCTATGGCCGCAGGCGTCGACGGAGTGGAAGGCAGAGCCTTCAACGCCTTGACCTCCAGCTCGATGAGGTAGTCCCGCGCTTCGGCCATGCGCTCCGCCGGGAGTTGGGCGTATTCCGCAATCCGGAAATGCCGGTTGAACCGTGCCCATATTTCAGACCGCGCCTTGCCCTGTACGGACGCCGGGTACGTGGACAGCTTCGCGTCAACGATGCTTTTCAGCTCGGAGCGGGCAGAGGGGGGCAGTTGTTCGGAATTTCCGGAAGGTGCATTTCGGTGTTCCAGCTCTTCCCGCATGGTATTGAAGGCGTCGATGTAGGCCAGCTTCATACCCAGAGCCTTCTTGCCCGTGTAGCCCATGACCAAGAGGATGAAGCCGTCAAAATAGACAGTGAAAAATTCTTCTTGACGCTCGGAATTGTTCGGTCCCGCAACGGTTCGGAACGTGGGCGCAAAATTGCGTTCACGCACATCAACGGGCAAATCAGTACACAGATTACGAATAGAGCGCATAACGTCTGTGTGCCGTTTGTCAAAATGTTCGGCAATGTCAAGAGAAGTTGTCGCGGGGCGATTGCCCACAAGGGACACGGTTGGGACGGTGAGCATTTCTGTTGCGGTCATGGGAAACTCCTTTTGTCTTTCGATTCGCGTTGGCCGGACGCAAAAAAGGCCGAGGAACTCGAAACCGCAAAAGGCACGGCTGGGGCATTACTGCTACCCAATTCCTCGGCCAATATGTGCGTGACTATATCACGCCATAGGACACGAAAAAAGCCATTGACAAACGGGAATGGCACCGCCTTTTGGAGTTTTCGAGGCTCCGTGCGGATACCACGCCACAAATTCAGGGGAATGTCAAGCTGAAAGGAGAACTCATGAGAATCATCGATACGCGGTCAGTCACGGAAGACATTATGCGCCAGCTCAAGGGCTTTGTGCCCGTTGGCAACCCTATCCACATCCACATCAACTATGATTACGAGTACGGCGAGCCTTACGCTGATTTTACCGTTATTCAATGCTTTGGTGAGGAAGATCAACCACTACATGAAACTGAACCCGCGACACGGTAGCGTTGGAGATTTCGTTTTGTATGCCTGCTCCCAACTTTGCCATGACCACGGCCACGGAAAAACCTCCGCCCCCGGTGTCTTTTTCGGTCGCCGTCACGGCAACGTCAAAGTTGACGGCTTGAAAGTCGGGCATTCCATCCTCCTGCCTGCTCCTGTCGCGCCCCATCGTGTAATTTCCATCGTTTTTGACGCGAAAATACGGATTGATGGTTGCGCCGGACCCCTGCAACCGTTCCTGCGCCCCCTGGATGCCCTCGGCAATCTGGCACAGCGTTTCTTCTACAAAGGTTTTCAGATCCATCATCTCATCCCCTCCCTTTCTGCCCTTAACGGTCACAGCGGGGAGGAGATGTCAAGGAAAAGGTTGAACCATGGCCAATAACGAAAACCGCAGCCTGCGGGACGACTTCACCAACGCCAGCGCGTACAACCAGCTTGAGTTCATCATCGAGCGCAAAATCCGCGAGATGATCAACACTTCGGCGCTGGTGCGGGTGGATTCCTGCACGTCCGACGGGCCGAACTCTCCTGCCGGAACGGTATCCGCCACGCCGCTTGTCAGTCAGGTGGACGCCGAAGGCAACGCCCTGCCCATGGTTGCGCTTCCGCGCATGCCGCACCAGCGTTTGCAGGCGGGCATCGCGGCAATCATTCTTGATCCGGTGCCCGGCGATATCGGCGTGGCGTCCTTCTGCAAATCCGATTCATCAACGGTTCAGCCGGGCACCAAAGAACCTCAGCGGCCCGGAAGCTGGCGCGTGTTCGACATGGCGGACGGCATGCTGGTGGCGTCCGTCAGCAATCAGGCTCCGAAAGTCTGGATTGAGCTGAAACAGGACAAAACCATCATTATCCACGCTCCCGAAGGTTGCACCATCGAAACGGATCAGACCGTAACCGTGAATGCGCAAAAATTGGAAGTAAACGCCTCGCAGCAGGTGGATTTGAACACGCCGCTGGTCAATGTGGCCGGACGCATTCAGCAGACCGGAAGCATGGGCTCCGGCGACCCGTCCGAATTTCACGGCGGCCTGTCCAATACGGGCGGGCAGGTCACGTCCAACGGCGTCACGCTGGAAACCCATACCCACGGCGGCGTGGAACCCGGCAGCGGCAGTACGGGAACACCCAATTAGGGGGGAGCATGGCAGGGCATACTCTTTTACTGGATACCGAAGCATGGGATCTGACGCTGGACAGCGGCGGCAACATCGCCACTGCACAGGACAGCTACGGCATAGCCCAGAACGTGGCCAACGCGGTGCGTCTTTTTACGCGTGATGCCTATTACGACCCTGAGCGGGGTGTCCCCCATTTCCTCATTGACCTGGGCGTGACGCCGGACATGAGCGTGGTGCGCAGCCGTATCCGGAGGGCGGCGCTGGCCGTGGACGGCGTTACTGATGCGAACGTGGAGATTACCAGCATTACGGACAGGGTTATGGGGGGAACCATCGCTTTGACCACAGAGACGGGAGATATCGTCGATGTTGCATTTTGATCCGCAAACCGGACTTTACCCGGATGAAATTGAAACCGTGCGCGAGGCTGTGCGGGAGGACTGGGTTCTTGCCTTCCGCAAGGATGGACTTCCCGACCTGAACACAGAGCCGGAAACTCCCGCCGGGCAGCTCATCGACAGCCAGACGGCGGCCATTGCGGACAAGGACAGTGAAGTCCTGTATCTGGCGCAGCAGTTCAACCCCTTGACGGCGGAGGGAATCTGGCAGGATGCGCTGGGAGAGATTTATTTCCTCAAGCGCAAGCCGGCCACATCTTCGACTGCCGTTTGTGTCTGCACGGGACTTGCCGGAACCGTC
>PPYE01776187.1_pt1 | contig 51736 bp, 54 predicted proteins | sample 1559881 | NCBI WGS metagenome assembly PPYE01 (sample SAMN08240022, study PRJNA423297) | Human gut metagenome, whole genome shotgun sequencing project.
CCACATATACTGTTTCTCTTTAAAAAATCGGCTCGTTGTTATCATAATGATGTCTGTCTTTTTGAGCCGGCAAAGATAGGCATCCCCGGAAAAGTGCGGTATCCACACTTTCCATTTTCCTGCTGGTAAAGTTACAAATTACATGCGTGGATAAGAACACCCCGCATTGGGAAGGGACATGCGGAACGGCCGTATTTGTAAAAATACATCCCTTCCGGATAAAAGTGAGGACAAGGTCATTTTTGATCGGGTGTGAACTGCAGCGGGGACGGGCACTACTCTTTAGCCTGCCATTCCCGGAGCCGTCGTACCTCTTTTTACCAAAGACAATGTCGCCCTCCTTGAGGAAATGTACAGGTGGAAACCCGTATGTTTGACAGGGGGGCGCACGGCATTCTTTGATTTACTTAAAAAGTAAATATATGTATTAATAGAAAAAGTAAATCATTGCTTAAAGTTTTATATGCAAGTCACTTGTTTTATGAAAAATCCCCACTTTCCCTTGAAAGGAAAATGGGGACAGCGTAATAATAAAGGAGAGCCGTCCGTTATATTTCTTTAGCATATCCCGTCCGTATGAGATCGGAAAGGAATTTCTCCGGAGTATCGGTGGCAATCCTCACCCCGGCCTGCACCACATAACGTTCGGCGAAATTGTGCATATACTGCTCGTCGGTACAGTCGGAGTCCATCCAGCTGCCTATACGGAGTTCATGCACAAACTCTTCGGCGTTGCCGGCAACGATACGCTCGTCACCAGGCAACATATATGTCTTCTTGTTCATATTATTCATACGGCTAATTTTTTTGTTCTTAATTTATAATATAACTTTTGTTTCTCTCCCAAGAAAGGAAAATCTTCCAGTCTGATTCCTGCAGGCAGAGAACCCACGGATGCAAAGGTAATCATTCTGTCGAGAAAACACACCCAATTTTCTATTTTTGTAAAACTGATGGTCCCCGAATGCTGGCGGAACTCTACCGTCCTGTGGCGTGAATAGGCTTGAAGGTTCACTTTCATATACCTGCTGGGGAACAGCCCCTGAAGTTCCCTGATGTTTCGTGCCGAGCGTATCCGCTCATCGGGAAACTGGATGAGGGAGCCACAGTAGGTGTTACTGCTGCCCCTGCGCGAGGCCGGCATGAACTTGTCTATTTCCGCTTCGGCATGCTTGTAGGAAAGCAGCAGGTTCCGCCACGTGGTGATGTTGAAGTCCTCCGCATTCATGTGTACATGCAATCCGCAGCTTCCATTAATCTTGACATTACAGGAGTCCAGCACCCAGCAGACCCTCTCCAGTTTCTCCAGTCCGCCCTCTCCCTCCAGTATGGGACTTACGAGCTCGAATGTGTCATTCCCGTTCAGGCTGCTGTCCGTTACCAGTTTCCAGTGCGGACGAAGGTCATGGTTGTATCTTTCCGAGGCCACCTCGATTCCCGCTTCCGTCAGCTCACGTACGAGCCGCTGGCATGTGCAGTTATAGGCTTCTATCTCGACACCAAACTTTCTCCTGAAAGAATAATCAAGTTCGGGTGTGGTGGTAGCGGTAGGAGTCCCTGCGGATACGATCAGCCCCTCGTCCCTCATTCTCTTGTAGACATTCCATACAAACCCACGGTTTCCACGGGTTACAAGATCGGCAATTTCACGGTGGGTGAGTCCGAGCAGCAGAAGTTTTCGGATTTTCGAGGTCTTTGTACCGTCCTGGGCTAAAATGTTTCTAATTTGCTCATTCATAAAATGTTATCTCCTTTATTATTACATATCAAAGGTAATGATTTTTCTTCGAATATCCAAATTTTATCATGCTCTTTATCAGCGTGTTAGCTTTGTTTTGCTTCTGCTAAAAGTTGTATCCGGCATTTCCGTGGGCCGTTTTTTCTTCTTTCATGGGGATTTTTCCACATGCCGCCGTTTCCCCCATGCGCCCCCTTCCTACATGTCATTTCTTTTCATGGGATGACCTCCCCCAAAAACGCCCTGTTCCGGACATGCCATGCCGCCCTTCCTTACCGGGGGGGCTAAGGGGTTCATCCCCTTAGTGAATTCCTGATAAGGAAGAGCAAGAGGTGTTCCCGCACACGTGAACATGAATCGACGCATAGCGTTGATATACAATGGATTAATTATATACAATGTTACAGGTCGCGCATACATTTGTATGCACCTTTTCTCCTTTCTCTCTGGTTCGCAGTGGGTTAAGTTGTGGGCATCTCCGTATGCGTGTCCGATATTTTACTAATTTTCAGCAAGTTATATAACTTTCACCTCTCTGCAACAGGTGGCGCTTGCAGGAGAAAACAAAAACAAGTAGCTTTGTGACAGCTATTTACATGTATAACTAAAACGCATACAAGATGAAAGAACATTCAATAAAGTCGGTCAGGCTTACTCCCACGGTAAAAGCCCGTCTGGACACCTTTAAGGGAAGCGATACGGTCAGTGTCTGTGTGGACAGAATGATTACTTTTTTTGAAATAACGGGATTCAACCCCCGTTACGCATCCAAAAATCCGACAGCCTTGGTAGAGAAAAGAATTGAGGATCTTATTAAGATCATAAAGTCCCAGGAACGTGACATCTTCAAGCCCATTCTTGAAAAACTGGCCGGCATGGGAGGCGGCCTCCATGAATCCCCGGATTATGCAAGGCTGATGAATGAGATGCACGATCTGCAGGAAAGGAACAGGAAGCTCCAGCAACAGCTGGCGGAATACGGGGAGGGCTCCCCGGCGGATGTGGAAAAAGAACGGGAGAAGCTCCGCAGGCTGGCAGAGCTGATAAAATTCCAGCTCAATCCGGACAAGTTCCCGAAGGTGAAATTCAGCGATGACGTCAAGGTTCCCGTCAGCACCCTGCAGCTGCTCATCAAGAAGATCAACGAGGAATATGTACTGTAAAGTCCACCGGCCTGTAAATACTCCGGGCGTGTCGGACAACAAGGGAAAATGCGTGCAGCTGGTGGAATATCTCAGCAAGGAACTGAAGGAGGAACGTTCTTATTATGATAATTTTTTTTCACAGAAAGAGGACTATGTGACACCTCTGACCGTCATGCATCATATGGACAACAACCACAGGACACTGAAACGGAATGACGACAAGTTCTATATGCTCACCATCAATCCCAGCGGTGAGGAGCAGCAGCACCTCATTGAAAAAGTGACCGGGAAAAAGACCGGCGAATTCTCGGAGCTCTCCCCGGAGCAGCAGAAAGAAGTCCTGGCTGAAATGAAAAGGCTCACCCGTGAGTGCATGGATGAATATGCCTGCAATTTTTACCGGGAGAAAATCAGGTCCGGTGACGATCTGGTATGGTATGGGCGTGTGGAAACAGAACGGCATTATAAAGGCGATGATCCCGAGGTGAAAGCCGGTGAAAGAAAGCCGGGACTGCAGCTGCATGTGCATATTATCGTCTCCCGCATGGACAGATCCCAGACAGTGTCCCTTTCCCCGCTGTCCAAGAGCAGGGGAAACCGGCAGGTTCTTGACGGCAGGGAGGTGGTGGTCGGCTTTGACCGTTCCCAGTGGTCCGCCCGGTGCGCGTCCAGGTTCAACCAGCGGTATGGCTACTTCCCTTACTGCCGGTCCAAGGATGAGGGCCTGAAGGAATATTCCGGGGAATGGAAGGCAAGGAACGAGCTGCGGAACGAGACTGTATCGAGAATCAAGCGTGAGATCCTGCACGGGGAGTTCAGGGAGGAAAGGCGGCTGTACATGAATGTCTGCCGTCTGTACCGGTTCGTGGTGAATCCCAGGAAGGCCATCATCCAGGAACTGAAAAGACTGGGGACCGATCTTCTGACCGGAAGGGAGAGATAGTCCGTCACTCACACGGGAACAGCTCCCGTACCTCCTCAAGAATCCTTGCGAAGTTCCTGCCCAGCTCTCCCGGCTCAAGGACCCGAACATCGGGCAGGGGCTCCTCGTTCCTGTCGTCATACATCTCCAGCTTTACCTTGAAGTAGCTGACGTTGGCACGGGTGGCGGAACCGATGAACTCCCCGGGTTCCAGATCCGCAAAATCCTTTCCCTGATATATGTCCTCTTTCTGGGATGATACGGTCACGCTCCTGTTCGTGCTTCCCCCGCTTTTTCCCGCGCTGCGGGATCTCCGTTCCTTCTCCTCCTTTCCGAACATCATGGGATAATATTTCAATGACTCCACGTCTTTGGTCCGTCCGAAAAACTGGTTCCCGAAATTGGCTTCCACAGATGAACGGTCGAGCCTGCCATACTGGTTCTCCACCTTGGAACCGGACTGTGTTAAAAGGACAAAGCCGCAAAGATACTCACGCAGAACGGAAGGCAGCGTTTCAAAGTTTTTGATATTGACTGTCGTCATCTCGTCCAGAAAATAGACGAAAGGAACCTTGTTCCGCATGGTGAACTGCCGGGAGGATATGGTCATGAGCATGCCGATGACCGGAGCATAGACCGAGTTCTTGGAGAAGTTGTTGCTGATGGCAAAAAGTTTCGGATTTTCCGGATCGATCAGGTTGAAATCGAAATCGTCCCCTGAAAGGACATAGGCGATCTCCTCGTTCTGTGAAACGGTGGCCAGATTGTTACACAGCGTGGAGAGATAGGACGCCTGGGTCTTCTCGGAACCTTCCGCCTTCAGATAGGCACCGGCCAGCATTTCCGACACGAGGTTCTGCTGCAGGAACAGGGAGAGCTGCCTTGCCGAAGCGGTCATGATGAAGGCCAGTATATGCGGCAGCGTGCAATGCTCGGGGAATTCGTCCCAGAACCGGAACGCCACGCCGCGGAGGATGCCCAGACCTCCGGCGACCCATTCGTTCTGCTGTTCCTTCTTGGGAAGCAGCGCGAGCAGCACGTCCTCCATCAGCTGGATCAGTTCCGTGCGGTCCCTCACCACCTTGAGCGGGTTGAACCGGTACGACCGTTCAGGCCTGTCGAAACTGACATAGTAGAACTTGTGCGGATACCTGTGCCTTTTAATGAGGTTGTAGGCGGTACGGGTATAGTCCGTGTCCTTGAAATCATAGATGAATCCGGCGAATCCCAGCCGCATGTATTCACTCAGAAGCCATTTTCCGATACTTTTCGTCTTTCCGGAACCGGCCCCTCCGTAAACCAGGAAGTTGGAGTAATAGTAATAGAATTCGAGCCGGGACTCCCGGATTCCTGACCTGACCGGCAGCCGGATGGGATCAGCCCCATTCCCCTTTGCCGGGGTTCTGAACAGGTCCCATATCCGGGAAAGGAAGAGGATCGTGAACGAGGCGGCCGCCGGACACAGCATGTATCCGGGGAAGAACAGGTGGGCCAGAAAGGTCTCGCCCGAGAGGCATGCAAAAAATGCGGCCAGGTTGACATACCATCTCCGACTCAGCATGCAGCAGGCCGTTATCAGTGACAGCACTGCCAGAAGCGACAGCTTGCAATAGAAAATGTAATGTTCCATTGTACTTTTTTAGTTTTTACCGCTATTTACTTTACTAATATTATACTTTATAAGTAATCCGGTCCAATTACTGCATTTCCGCCTGGAAGGAGTGTCCCTTTTTCCCGGTCGGAAACAGACACCTGACCGTATATCCGGAAGGGACCCGTACCATGACCAGGGGACTTTCACATCCCGGCAGCACGGTAGGCCGTCCCCTTAACAGGGAGATCCATCTGGCCGGGGATATCCTTTCCGGTCTCGCGCCGGCTCCACGGATAGTCTCCAGCATCATGGTCATGTCATGGGGGACACCATTCACATACAGGGTGGCCCCCTCTCCGGAAATCCGGATTTCCCGCCTTCCCCATGAGAGGCTTATAGCGTTTTTTTCATCGCACTCGTCCATATCTTATTTTTCTGTATCCTGTTTTACATTTCCATTCCCGACTCTCTTGCACTCCCCGGTGACACACCGGATATCCTCATCCCGTATCCGGCCGGTTCCCTTACGGCCATGAGCTTCCTTCCGCTGGGAAGGATGATGCCGCCGTTAAAGACGGCTTTCCAGTCCTCCTGCCCGAGAGAGGCGGGGCTGATCCCCGCTTTTCTCATCCGTTCCAGAAGGGATGTCGCATCCGTCTCGACTCCTTGCCGCCTGAGAACCGCCCGCCCGTATCCGCAGGAGAGTTCAAGGTCCCCTCTTGCCGTCTGTATTACGGCCGGTTCCGCAATTCCGGTGAGATTTTTCCGGCTGGCGGCGAGTATGCCCCTCAGTTCCCTTGCGCCGATTTCCAGGCAGAAGCCCAGCTTTCGGAGGAGATTCCGGAAGGCGGTGACAATCCTGTCCCATAAGGACCGGTCCGTACCGTCCTCGGCCATCCGGGCCAGATACTCTTCCGTCGCGACACGTATGTCCGTCCTGTCCGCAGCCGCCATCCGGAGAATCCCATCCCGTACTTTTTCCCCGCATCCGTTGAAGATGTCATCCAGAAAAGCATCCATGTGTTTGCGGCCTGCGAGCTTTCTGAGGCCGTAATGCGCCACGCCCTCATGTAGCAGGGTACGCTCGACGTCCGCCTTCCCCCGGGCATGCGGAAGATACAGGCAGACACGTTGCGAGGGGATGTCATACCAGCCCCGGATGTCTTTCCCGCAGGAGAGCAGCCCGCGTATGTCGGGAGAGCCTACCTCGTCGGCACGACGGATCACTTCCACCGGAATATGCAGTTTCCCGGCCAGAAAAGACACATGACGTGCGAGCTCGTCCATCCGGGCGTCCCTTGAAAGGAATATCTGTCCGTCCCGGGCGATATCCTCGGTGGAAACGGCAAGCGTGTTCCGTCTTTGGGCGGAAGTAAAATCCAGCCTGCTTTCCACGTTGCGCGCTTCCACCTCCCCTGCAGTGGAACGGTATTCCTGTATGCCGCTTTTAAACCGGCCGATGTCATTCACTAGGTCAAAGATGTTCTCATATCCGTACTTCTCAGCCACGAGGCTGAGGGGATAGTCATAATGCCTCAGTATTGTCCCGTAGGGCACTTTCCGGTCAAGTGCGGCAAATATGCCTTTGGGAGTGTTGTCAAAACCGCCGCCCTCCAGAATCCTTCCGTCAGTGGCCCGCACGATATCCAGAATCACATTCTCCGCCGTGTTTTTAAACTCCCCGGGATTGCTTCCCCGCGCAAACCCCTCCATGGCCTGTATGGCGTGCTGTATCTCATGGGCCAGGACAGACCTCACATCATCAGCCCGGGAGATGTTTATCACGATTCTGTTGTCCGAATGGAGGTAGGCCCCGCAATAGTCGGCCGACGGCAGGTCCACAAATTCCATCCGGGTCCGTTTCATTTCAGGATAGGCCTGGAACAGTTCATCGTCCTTCACATAGTCATCAAGATAGATCCGTTCACGCAGCGCGTCCTGTTCCTTCAGTCCGGCTGCCAGCTCCGTCAGTTCCTCAAAACGTTTCCACTCCGCTTCAGAGAGTGCTTCGCCCTCTATCTGCCGGTCAAGAAGATTTTCAAGCTCCCCATGCCAGGACTGTTTTTCCAGCAGGCGTGAATAACCCAGATCTCCGGCCGGATGGTATTCGAAATCCGCCGTCTCATAACGCCACTTGCTGTCAGCCCCGCGTTCCCAGCCTGTCGCCGCCTTTATTGTTCCGGCATCCTTGCCGGACTTTTCCATTTCGCGGGCGACGGCAAGGTTCTCCAGCCGCAAGGAGGCCCCTTCAGACCGGTCAAGTCTGGAGGCCCCTTTCTCTCCGATGAAGCGGAAGCGCTCATGTGCGGTTATCTTCAGGTCGGCCTCGCTGAAAATGACATAGTTCCGCGCGCCGTCGGCCCGGCCGCCGGTTGAACACTCCGCCGGATAGTCAATCCCGGTAAAACCCGCCCGCGAAAGAAACCCGCTGGCAAGCCGCTGTGAATCGATATCCCGGTCCGGATTCATGAACATATAGTCCAGAAAGCCGTAGAACTCTTTCCCGCTGTTCCATACATGCGACCTGCCGCTCCAGAACTCCGCCGTGGCTTCCGGAAAGAAGAAACGTTCCTTGCGGAGCTGCAGGAATATCTTTCCCTTTTGCTCCGCGGATACCGGCCTGTCCCAGTACAGATAGTTCATCCCGTTGTCTTCCGGAATTTCCACCGTATAGAGGTGTCGCGGCGGCTCAATGCGTATCCTGCCCGCATCTATGTCGGAAAGCAGCTCCTGCTTCTGCCGCTCGAATGCCTTCCTCCGTCCGCTGTGTGCGCTTGCGGTACGCCCGTCCATATACACGGAGGAAATGTTCCGTTTCAAACTGTCCACATCGGTGGAAGAAAGGAGCTGGCGTTTCCATATCCTCCATACGTCATCAAAATAATATTCGTTGTCAAGCACCGGGGATAAAGGCTCCCCGTCATAGGTGATGTGGTTTCCCCGCTTTATACCGGTGGCCGCATATTTGCGGGCGATTCCTTCCACTTCCGTCACGTATGTCCCCCATCCGTAGGCCTGCGCCCCTTCACCGGTTCCGGTAAAGGCATGGTCGAAATGCCCGAAGGAGGCCGGACTGCCGTGATAGACCTGACGGAAGCGGATGTCGTCATTTGATATGGAAAACGCGCCCGTGTTTTCATAAGCGTCCTTCAACTGTCCGGGAGACATCACGGCGATGTATTTCACTCCCTCGTCGTAACCGACAAGCCCGTCATAGCCCGCCTCCCTGACTTTGGACAAAAACTCTGGGGTTTCCGTCAGCATCCAGCAGTTCCTTTCGCTTGATGCCAGCTCCAGCGCTTTCTCCGGGGATACCGTATCTCCTTTTCCTCCATAAAAAGACAGGACAGGTATCTCGTTGCCCAATGACTGCAGGATTTTTTTTACGGCCTGCCCGTCTTTCGGGTCAAAAGGGTTTCTTGAATTTACATACAGGTCATACACGTATCCTTCTTCCGTCCATTGTTCATTGCCATATTTGTCATCAGGAATGCTCATTGCACGCGTCTCTGCAATATCTCTTGCCTTTTCCGCATCAACGGAAGTGAAAATCAGGCCGGAATATTCACCGCCCTTGAATGTGTGGAACGGAGCCTTTTGGGGTATATAAGTGACCCCGTCCCTCTGCCATCCCCTCTCGGGAGTAATCTGGTCTCTGCACAACGGTGTTCCATGGTGGACAACCAGAGGCTCGCCATTGTCATCGACAATCCTTGAAGCTGTCTCCGGTGCATTTTCCCAGTCTCCAAACCAGTTCTTGAATGCCTTGGTGCGCACTTGAACCCACTGTCTCTCATTCAGGGACGTCGGACTGCCGTTCGGAGCTTTCATGTATATGCCGTCTGCCTTGCCGCGCGCGACAAGTTCCAGTTCTTCGTCCGTGAAATGTTTATCGGAAGTATGTGTCATTGTCTGCCGGCTTAATATGATACCTTGTCCATAAAGAGTTTTATCAGCAAAAAACTTGTTTACTTATTTACATTTCTACAATTTAAAGTAAATAAGTAAACAAGTGATATATGTAGAATGCAAATGTTACTTACATTTCCGCATTGGCCTGCCGGCCTGCCTGGTTTATGGCGCCTGCCGCCTTCAGCGCATATCCTGCGGGTGTTCTGGCAAGCATCAGTGCGCTTCCTTTTCCTGCGGCCTTGGATGCGCCGGAAACAAGGGGCGGATGTACGGCCTTCCCCTTCATCAGGGAATGCCATTCCCCGGCTTTCATGTTTTCCACGGCCACCCTTTCCTTGCGCAGTTCCTTGACAATCTTCCCCACATTGCATTCCTTCCTTTCCGGAACGGCTGCCGAGTTGAACTTTTCATAAGCCTTGACAAGTTTCTTCTCCCTGTCCTTCCCGGCAGCTGAGACCTCGCTTTCCCGTTCCGCGGGGTTGTCCGAGTACTGCGCCTCGTAAGTGGCCTGGAAGTACTCCCTGTTTATTTCCCTGATCTCGCTATCCAGTTTCTCCACCGCCTCTCTGACCTGCTTTGCCGAAGGTTTCTTTGCCACGCCCTCCAGCGCTTTCTTTCCGGAGGCTCCGGAGGTTTCGGATGTCCGGGCCGCTGCCGCCTGCTTGCCGGCCGCATTTTCCAGTCTGAGACCGTACATTTCCATCGCCAGTCTTTTGATCTCTTCCGTAGGCGAACTGATAAACGGTGCCGCATCCCGGTCTGCGTTCAGAACGACGGACTGCACCTTTTCCGTAGGGTTTTCTATATACCGGATATTCATCGGATCGTTTCTGACAGCCGCCAGTTGTACAGTTTCGGACGGGGCGGGCACGTACCTGATGTTCTCCCCCTTGGCCTGCACCGCCGCCAGCCGCACGCTTTCCTCAGGCTGCCTGATCTGCCGGAAGATATCCGGACTCCTCTGGACGGCCATATGCTGCACCTTCTCCGTCGGTTCCGCTATATGACGGATGCATTCCGGATTTTTCTGTACGGCTGCCAGCTGTACTTTTTCTGTCGGCTCCCTGATTGCCGAGAGATACCGGGGATCTTTCAGGACGACCGTCAGCTGTACCTTTTCTGCGGGCTTCTGCAGCAGGAAGATGCATTCCGGTCTCTTCTCGACGGCTTTCAGCTGTACTTTTTCCGTAGGGTTTGGGATGAAACCGATATAGGAAGGCCTGTTGCCTATGACCGCCAGCTGCACCCTCTCACTTGGCGAAGTGATGAAATGGATGTTGTGCGGTGCGTTTCTGACAGCTGCCAGCTGTACCTTTTCCGTCGGTCTCTCAATAAAGCAGATGACACTTTTGTCCCTTCTGACCGCGGCCATCTGGACACGGGCGGAAGGGTTGGCGATCATGCTGATGGCGCGGGGGGTGTTCAATACCGCCCTCATGTCCTTGTCGAACAGCGCGGCAAGGTGTTCCAGGATTGTAGGCATGGCTTTCAATGTTTAAAGGATTTGACTTCATCAAAAAACTCCTTTACGGCTTCCGTATCCGATTCTCCGAGTTTCCTGTTCCCCTTCATCCGGAATACCAGCCGCCGGGCTGCGGCCAGAATACCGGCTGTGGGCGGCAGGTCCGCCTTGAACATCCCTTCCACGGCCGTGAAGCAAGCCAGAGGGGATGGGGCCTGCATGAGAAGGACACTTTCAGGAGAGGCAATTACGGCGGAAAGCTGTACTTTCTCCGTAGTGTTGGTGAACAGCCGGACAAGTTCCGGCTTTTTCTGTACGGCGGCAATCTGCACTTTTTCTGTCGGCTCTTTGATCCTTTGGATTGCGTCCGGATTGTCCAGAACTGCTGCAAGTTGTGCACGTTCCGGCAACGGGTTGTTTTCATTTGGCATGGTAGTTTCTTTTTTATGTTATATTTCAGGGACAATGATAAAAGGATGTAGTGCAATCATATTGCACTTAACAAAAATTAAACGGATATCCGGGACTCACATCCGGGATATCCGCAAGTGGAATTCAAGGTGGTGTGGCCGCTTCAGTCATTTCCTTGTACAGCATGATGTCCGTATAGGACGAACTGTAGTTCATTCTGGCCGTAAGGGTGGACATGCCGGTCCCCTTGAAAGGATTGCCGGTTTCCGGATGTTCCTCCATCCACCGGCAGAAATCCAGTATGGGGGATTTGCCGGAAGTGAAATAGACGAAAGGGTGTCCTTTCAGTACCAGCAGGACATCCAGATAGTCCGTAAGTTTCCAGTCCATCCTGTATGTGCTGATGTCCGTCGCCATGTAGGGGGGATCTATCAGAAAGACCACATCCAGGGAGTCCCTGTACTTGTCCACCAGCTCCCTGTAGTCACAGCATACCACCTCGAGCCCGTCAAGATAGCCCTCGCAGCTGTAGTCGCTCAGGCGCATATTGTTGTAGAAGTTCAGTTTTCCGAGCTCCCCGATGTTCCTGGCATATTTGCCGGAGAACAGCAGGGAGGACGAGATGGTGAGATAGTCCACGAAGCCGGTGCTTTCCTCCCGGCGGATACGTTCCAGGAAGATGCCGTGCATCTCCCTGGAAAGCATCCTGTGGCGGGGAATTCCTTCCGAGAGGCGGCGGAGGTCGGAAAGCAGGGCGTTCGTCCGGCTGATGTTCTCCAGACGCTCGCGGTAGTTGTCGTGGTCATTGTAGATTACGGTTGCATCGGGTCTTTCCCGCTTGGTGATGTGCGAGAGCAGTCCGGAACCGCCGAACAGGTCGACGAACACCGTCCTGTCACTGAAACGCTTCAAGACTTTTCTGAACTCCGATGCGAACATGCGTTTCTGGCCCACAAAAGGAAGCGGGGCCTGGCTGTAATAGCACTTTTTCATTGCTGTAGTCATTCTGTCGTATAATTGAGTGTTTAAGTTTCGGATGCAAAGTTCATCTCTTCCCCCCAGGAAAGCAAAAGTTCCGCTCTTTTCATACTGCATGAAACGTACATTCCTTTTTGAACCGCCCGAGAATCTCATACACCTTTCTTTCGGAAACGCCATGTCTGGCCGAGAGGAAGGCCACACAATACGTCACCTTGTCACCTTTGCGGCGCATTTGCTCGTACTCCTTGTACAGGTCGATATATTTATAGTCGTCCGGCTTGTAACCTGTCCCGGCCAGACGCTCCAGAAGCTCCCTATTAAAATTTAGAATCTCAAACAGTGTCATAGCAAATATTTTTCTATCTTTGCAGAGCCAATCATTTATTAAACACAAAAAAACGAAGCCACGACAGAGGGTATTTGCCCCCGGTCGCGTGGCTTCGCTCGTGTAGTTAATAAGTGATTGGCGTTACTTTTTAACAGGCCGGGGGCTTTTTTACTTTCCTTTCCGTACAAAAATCCCCGCAGTTCTTTTTTATTATGTGCGTATGTGACAGGCTCCGGGCCTTTAAGGCTGCAAGATATACCACAAGGCTGCAAATTCGTTGCAGCATGACTTTTATTTTCAGAAAAACACGTTTGCTCTCGAGAATGATTTACTTGTTTATATATTAAAGTAAATAAGTAATATATATGATTATGTGTATTTATATATTTAAGTATTACAGTGTGAAATATATTTAAAGTATAATACTTATAAAGTAAATATATAGAGAAATATTTGGTAAACATTTCAAAAATGCGTATCTTTACAGCGTAATAATCAAGGAGATAGATAAATCATGAAAACAATTACGACAGCATGCGTAAACCATAAGGGCGGTGTGGCAAAGACCACTTCGCTGCTGAATCTGGCGGCCGGAATCGCACGGCTGCACGGAAAGAAGGTATGTATCATAGATGCGGACCCGCAGGCGAACACGACGATGGCGGCGTTCGGAGAGGAAATGGCAAGTCTTCCCCAGGATGTCATGCTTGAGAGTGTATTGCAGGAAGTCATGCAGGACAGGCCTCTGGAGCTGAAGCCTCTCAAGTGGCTGGACAGGGTGGATGTGCTACCGGCATCCTTGGATCTGGCGGCCACGGAAGTGATCATGAACACCACCCCCGGGAGGGAATTTCTTTTCAGGGAAATAATAAGAGGCCTGGAAAAGAAGTATGACCATATTCTGATAGACTGTCCTCCCTCATTGGGCATCATCACACAGAACGCGCTTATGGCGAGTGATTTTGTGATCATACCCACGGACGGGAACTATTTCGCCATGAAAGGAATCGAGAAGATACATTATATCATCGGCCTGCTCAGAAGGAAGCTGGGCGCACAGGTACGCATACTCGGTTACTTCATGACAAAATACAATGCGGGAAGAAAGCTGGACGTGGACATCAGGGAGAGCCTGATAGAGACATTGGGGGAGAGCGTGTTCGAGACAACCATACGGAACAATGTGGCGCTGGGAGAGGCGCAGTACAATGCACGGAGCATTTTCGATTATGCACCCTCGTCAAACGGGGCAAGGGATTACCGGAGTCTGACCGAGGAATTCCTTAAAAGAATCAGGAAAATGAACAAATAATAAAGGAGAAGGAATATGAAAGAATTCAAATCGAAAGGGATTTCCCTGGAAAATATGGTGGGGGCAGAACCTATGAAAGAAAAAAAAGTGGCGGGGACACCGGGGAAGGCGTATAACCAGACCATTGTCTTGACCGAGGATCTGGTATGGGAACTGAGGACATTTGCCGCGGACCACCGTTACAGGGGGGTCAAGACAGTGATAGAAGCGATGATAGGCTGCTTTCTCAGGGAGGACGGGACACTGGACCGCGACAGGCTGGAACAGTTCTGGAAAGAATATGTAAAGAAGTAAAGTTCTATATTACTTGTTAGGTAACGATTCTTTTTAAGTAAGATACTTATAAACTGAAAAAGTAATACAATGAAAATTTTAAGGTATATATTGTTGGCCTCACTCACATGTGCATTATCCGCATGTGAAAAGGATGAGATTCTGCCGGAACCTGAACCTCCGGTTGTCACCCCGGGGGATGACGACGGACCGGAAGGGGATGATCCGGGAAAGGATGAGGAAGAAAAGATACAGCTCGGAATAACCGCGTCGTTGCAGGCGATGCAACAGACAAGGGGAATCATAGAGGCGTTTCTGCCGGGACATGAGATGGGGGTGTTCATCAGCGCTGCCGGCGCCGAGTCTCCATATGTACATAATGTACCTTATGCCTTTGACGGCAAAAAATGGAATGCCGGTGGGGACGCTCCGGTGGAGGGCGACGCGGAGGTGGCCGCTTATCTGCCGTACAACGGACAGACGGCAGGGGACAGGCTCCTCCCCTTTGAGCTGGCGGATCAGCACGACATCCTGTATGGTAGGGCGTCGGTCACCAGGGACATTCCGACAGCGGATATTGAGATGAGACATGCCATGAGTCTGGTACGTATCAAAATTCTGAAAAATGAATATATGGGAGAAGGCATTGTTTCAAACATAAGGTTTGACAATGTGATCACAAGGATGACGCTTGACATCAGGCGGGAAACCAACTCCCCCCTGATATTCGATTTCTCAAGCAGGGGAAGTCTGCAGGCGGGCGGCAACTATCATCTGAACGATGCAGATCCGGTGGTGGTGGAGACAATCCTCCCCCCTGTCTACGGTTATGACCAGAAAGCGGCGGTCAGTTTTACCATTGACGGGAAGGAATATGCCTACGAGTTCCACAGGGATCATGAATGGGAGGCGGGAATGAAATACACCTATACACTGAAGATGACGGGAAACTACAACTCCCCGGTCAACATGGAGCAGGCGGACATCGATGTGGAGTACTGGAGCCGGTATGGCAAGACGGACCAGATTATACTCAACCCGAATCCGGACGACTATCCTTTCAAGGTATGGCCCAATTATACCGAATACGGCTATGACTGCTATCAGAATGAAGGCAAGGTGTTCGGAACCTTTTACAATCCCTATTGCGATAACGGCGAGGGAGAGTTACGGTTTGTATTTATGAGGCCGGGTACGAATGAGATTGTGGAGCAGTTCCAGCCGATAGACATCAAGACGAATGGGGCATGGGATGGAAAACGTATCCAGTGCTATGTGACTTCCGCTCCCGGTACATACCAGCTTGTGCCGTTATTCCGCAAGAAAGGAGAAACGATGTGGTGCAGGGCAGTGGGATATTCCTATGGCAGTACGGACGAGGAATGGCTGTATGAGGTGAAAGCACCTGCATCGGACGACCTGCCGGCATTGCGCATGATGGAAGTGGAAGGACAGGGATATACTTCTATTCTTGCATATCCGGTTCCTGATGATGATCCGTGGAATCTGGTATATACTTTATCCAACCGGGGAGAAAGGGCGCTGAGAGGTGAAATAAAAGCGGTCTGGGAACGTGAGTTCAAGCTGAAGTCCAACTCATATAGTCCAAGTACCAAAAAGAAAGGAGCGATAAATGATGAGGAATGGAAAGATGAGATCGGTAAGGTTTCTGTGGATATTCCGGCAGGAACACGCTTCTGGAAAGGCATTATGACTTGTCAGTTCCCGCTTAAAAGACTTGCTCCCCGACATGATGGGGTAAAATATGCCATTCCAGTCTTACATTTATATTGGAGAGTTGAAAATTCTGATGAATGGGTATTGCTCCGGTGTGATGCGGATTATCTGTTCAACTGTAATTATACAGGAGATTATATATGGGATGAAACGACTAATTATGTGAAAGTCATGCCACAGAGTTGGCATTAAAATTTATGGTGCTAACTTCGATATTTACAGACAATCAGTTGCGAAAGCAGAGCATATACTTCAATCTACGCTTTTAAAATTTCTCCGATATCCGAAATCTGTCAGTTGTATGGTGCTATTATTCCGGAAAGATTGAAGGAAATACATACACATATGTTGAAACAGTCTATTCATCGAAGGATACCGAAATGGAAATGTAATTCATTAAAATGACATAAGATGAATTTAAGGTGGAGAAGTCCCGCTGCAGTGATGCACCGGGGCTTTATTTTTTCTATAGGGAAACAACGAGTTTTTGAATCGGTTGATTAATAAGATGTAAAGAGCAAGAAGTTCGATAACAAGTGCAACGATAATCTGAAATGGCTGTATGAAACTTTTAAAAAAAACAATGTGGCTTCGGCAGTCCTGCATATGGACGGACAGACACCATACATGTGTACGTCATCGTCATACCGACAGTGATGTGAGAACGCAGGAAAGCTAGACAGGAAATCAATAATGTGGTGGAAAGGCATTATGACTAACAGCCAAAGAGAGAGTTTTCAATGAAAGGATAAATTGTAATTTTATTCAATACTTGTTATAGTCACATCATCAAATTCATCCATATAATCGATTAGATATTCGTAATAATTGCTGCGTTTTGCTTTCATCTCAATGTTAGCCTCGAATACTTTACCTTTGAGGTACGACGGCACGCAATTCATAAGAATAGAGTTCGATGCAATCCCTTTTATCTAATCCACTACTCGTTGCACGCTTTTGGCAGTCAGTCACCTAGGAACTGACTGCCGTAGTAAAGTCATGTACCACATTCTTCTGGGAAATAATGATTACGACTCCAAGAATACCAATGCAGGATACCACTTGTGATGATCAAAACCAAATCCCTATTGTGACACAACACAAAAGGGGACACAATCTAATGTCACAAGAAAATGGGTGTGGAAATCGGTCTCTTTGGAATGGTATTCCCACTCTATGCCAATGACTCCTCCAAGCGAAAGAGCAACAAAAAGCCTGAGTGTTTTTTGAAAAATCATACGGAATTATCCACTTTGGTCTTGTGAAGAGATTCGGCAGAAGCGGTTTAACAACTTGGGAAGCCTTTGCCATATTACTGTTCTGTTCAAATGTCAACTCTATACCAAATTATAGACTCTATTATCAAAATTCTCTTTTTCCTTATTCAATTTATTCTGCAAAGGAACAATCGTCTTATTGTAATATTCAACCCACTCATTTTGTTTGTCTATGTGGAAATACTCTACATAATAATTCATTAAATCATCCGCAGAAATAGTAAGTTTAGACGTACCATCTGCAAGTTCGTTAACAATCCGTTTTCTTATAGCGTTTAAATATATGTTGTAAAATTGAACATTTATGGGATATTTGGGATTATTTTTCGGTGTAAGTATAATACACAAATTGCTTGCTATAAACTTTCCATTTACATAATGGCTTCTCCCTAACAAGATATTAACTCTTCCCCTTTAGAGTGTGCTCTTAAAGGTTACAAGCATATTTTTGACTTATTGTTTTGAAATTATTGATTAACAATTATTTATAGATACTTTCTCTTAATTCAGATGAGCTTTTGGACTAAAACTTGACCATCCTTAAAGGCAAAAAGAAGAGTCGTATCATTCTCACAACAGAGTTTGATACGGCTCTTTTAGGTCTTGTAGTCACAATCTGTAACTTTTCGGAGAGGTCATTTTAGTTTTGACACATTCATATTGGATAGAGATTAAGTCGGACAGGAAAAAATGTTCATCTTTCAAGGAATGGAACTTACTTATCTTTTGTTTAGTTCTATGAAGTTTTTCGATATTAGAACCGGGCTACCTCATAGAATTTAAAGAAATAGTAGAACGCAACCTTGTGCCATTTAGTCAATTCCTTATCGCCGGCAAACAAGAAGGACAGCGTTCACTTGTCAATACCTGTGTAATTGCTCAGGTGCTTGCTACGCAACCCCAAGCGTTCCATTTTGGACTTGATACTTTTAATGGTTAAATTATCAATGTCCTTTCTGTCAAAATTGACAGCGGAAATAGTCAGTTTCCAGTCATCAGGAATCTCACCCTTGAACATTTCACGGGCACGTTCCATCAGCTCCTTTTTGGTAAGAAGGATGTTGCCCACCATGTCTTTTTGCTCTATACGAACAATCAGACGTTTATCACTATATGATACAATCTCAACAACAATATGCGCCATACAGCGGTTCAGATAATCGGTTATACCGGAATTATTGGTGACTTATAATTGTTACAAATATTTCTAACATTGTCAGGAACAGAGATTTCCGGCAGTGCTCTCTTTGTTTCCTTCTGTAAAACTTCTGGTTATCCTTCGTTCAACCTTTTCCTGTTCCCTGAATTTTGTCTTGGATATGGAATTGTAAATTGTCACTTCATTTATATTCGCATATGTTTCTGTTGTGCGAGCAGTGGAATTATCAATCTTTTTTATTCTAGAAAACTTTTATAATCTCCTTAGACATAGGAGGTTTGAAAAAAAGACAAAAATTGAAGTAATAACTTGGTAACCGCGTCTATTTTTACATTCTGCTGTTAGTTGCTTAAGCGCTATTCTTCCTACAAATCGTGACACATCCGGCAAATACCAGCCTGAAGTCCATGATTGTCAAATGGATGAAACGGTCTTTGATAAAATAAAGTGAATTACCAGGTTGGGTTTTAACTAATATTTTATAAATTTGCAAACGTTTTTGAATATGTAAAATAATATGAAAGCTTATTTGAGCATTAAACGAATTTTTCTTTTTACTGTCCTTCTCCTCGGCAGTTCTGTAGGCAGGTGCCAAATTTATAAATACATAGGACTGGAAGACGGTCTGAGCAATCAGAAAATATATCATATCCAAAAAGACCGAAGGGGGTATATGTGGTTTCTAACCCAGGAAGGGATAGACCGTTATGACGGAAAGCGCATCAAGCATTACAATTTCTCAGATGACAGCATGAAGCTGGACTCACGGATTGCCTTGAACTGGCTTTATATGGACAGCAAGGACGTGCTGTGGGTAATCGGTCAGAAAGGCCGTGTTTTCCAGTATGATTCACAACATGATAAATTCGAACTGGCTTATGTACATCCGGAGCTGGTCAGAAACAAGTCACAGGCATTTCTGAATTACGGTTATCTGGACAAGAATGACCGTATTTGGTTATGCTATAAAGACAGCATCGCATGGTATGACATCCGTACCGGAAATACTCTACATATGCCGACACCGATCAATAGTGAAATAGCCGCCATAGAACAGACGGATGACAACCATTTCTTTATCGGTACAGTAAACGGCCTGTTCTATGCTGAGGTAGAAAAGGGGAGGCTAAACAGAATGTCTGACAAAGCTGTGGAAAGTATCCGCACATCAGTACATGAACTCTATTACCATGCTGTTTCAAAACAACTGTTTGTGGGAAACTATAAGGAGGGAATACTTGTATATGACGTGGGAAAGACAGGAAAAATCATCTCTTGCCAATTACCCAATAATGTAGAGATAAACCGGATTGTCGCCCTGAACGATCATGAACTTCTGGTAGCTACGGGTGGCAAAGGTGTATATAAACTGGATGTGAACACATGTCTGAGCGAGCCCTATATAACAGCTGATTATAATAGTTATAATGGAATGAACGGAAACAATATCAATGATATTTATGTGGACGAGGAGGAACGCATCTGGCTTGCCAATTATCCTACCGGCATCACCATCCGAAACAACCGTTATGGAAGTTATGATTTGATAAGACACTCCATCGGCAACAGTCTTTCACTGGTGAACGATCAGGTCCATGATGTACTGGAGGACAGTGACGGTGACCTTTGGTTTGCAACCAGCAATGGTATCAGCCTTTATCAGACCGATACCAAAGAATGGCAATCATTCCTCAGTTCCTTTGAATCGGTACCGGACAATGAGAACCATATCTTTTTGACGCTGTGTGAGGTTTCTCCCGGTGTGATATGGGCCGGCGGTTTTATGTCAGGCATTTGCAAGATAGAAAAAAGGAAAGGATTTAAGATTGGTCATATTGCCCCTGCCACTATTGCGGGAGTGCGTCCCGACCAATATATATTTGACATCAAGAAAGATTCGGACGGTGATGTCTGGTCCGGCGGATATTATCATTTGAAGCGTATCAATCTTGAAACAGGAAGTGTGCGTCTGTATCCGGGAGTAAGCTCCATCACTACCATTCTGGAAAAAAATGTCCGACAGATGTGGATCGGCACAAGAATGGGGCTCTACCGGCTTGACAAGAAATCGGGAGACTATCAGTATGTTAACCTGCCTGTTGAGTCCCCCTATATATGCTCTTTGTACCAGAGAGACGGCAACGTCCTGTATATCGGTACTCGCGGAGCCGGATTGCTTGTATATGACATCGGCAAAAAGAAGTTCATCCACCAGTACCGTACAGACAACTGTGCGTTGATTTCCGACAATATCTATACAATTCTTCCGCGTCAGGACGGGAGTCTCCTCATGGGCACGGAAAACGGAATAACCATTTATTCTCCCTCAAAACATACCTTCCGCAACTGGACACGGGAACAAGGGTTGATGAGTGTTAATTTTAATGTCGGCTCTGCCACAACCTACAGTAAAAACACACTTGTTTTTGGTGGGAATAACGGGGCTGTCAGATTCCCGATAGACATACAGATACCGGAGCCGCATTACTCACGTCTGTTACTGCGCGATTTCATGATAGCCTATCATCCCGTTTATCCGGGCGACGAGGGTTCTCCGCTGGAAAAGGACATTGACGAAACTGACCGGCTGGAACTGACCTACGGACAAAACTCTTTTTCCCTTGATGTAGCTTCCATTAATTATGACTATCCTTCCAACATCCTTTATTCATGGAAGATTGACGGTTTTCATAAAGAATGGAGTCGCCCGAGCCTGGACAACCGGATTGTTGTAAGAAACCTGCCTCCGGGCAGTTACACATTGCAGATTCGTGCCATATCCAATGAGGAGAAGTACAAGACCTATGAGACACGGAACATTCAGATTGTCATAACGCCTCCGGCATGGGCCAGTGTATGGGCTATGGTCGGCTATGCAATTCTGTTGGTGCTGGTTATGGCTGTCATATTCCGTATCATTACACTGCACAAACAGAAGAAGGTTTCGGATGAAAAGACCCGTTTTTTCATTAATACGGCCCATGATATACGTACTCCGCTCACATTAATAAAGGCTCCGCTGGAGGAAGCCATAGAAAACCGTATGGTGAATGAACAGGCATTGCCGCATATGAACACGGCCCTTAAGAATGTGAATGCATTACTTCAGCTAACGACCAACCTGATAAATTTCGAACGGGTGGACGTCTACTCCTCCACCCTTTATATATCTGAATATGAGCTGAATTCCTATATGGATAATATTTGTGCCACTTTCCGCAAATATGCCGAGCTGAAACATGTTGATTTTATTTACGAAAGTAACTTTGACTATCTGAATGTGTGGTTTGACAGTGACAAGATGGGATCCATACTGAAGAATGTCCTGTCAAATGCATTGAAGTATACACCTGAAGGCGGAAGTATCCGCATTTATGCCCGCGAGGAAGGAAACTCTTGGAGCATCGAAGTGAAAGATACCGGAATCGGCATTCCCTCATGTGAACAGAAAAAATTGTTCAGGAATTGTTTTCGGGGTAGTAATGTCATCAACCTGAAAGTGACAGGTAGCGGAATCGGTCTAATGTTAGTATACAAACTGGTCAGGCTGCATAAAGGCAGAATTCAGATTCAAAGCACAGAACATCAAGGAACATGTGTGCTGGTTGTTTTTCCGAAAGGGAACAGCCATCTGCACAAAGTAAAGTTTATCTCTCCCAGGACACCTTATGAATGTCCTGAGGCTATCATGCCTGGTGGCGCGTCAGGGTTACCATCCGTGGAAATATCTCAAGAGAGGTCTTTACAACGTGTCCTGATAGTAGAGGACAATGATGACTTGCGCAATTATCTTATTGACATGTTCAAAACGGATTATTATACCCAGTCCTGTCCGAATGGAAAAGAGGCGCTTGCCATAATACGGGAATTCAACCCGGTTCTTGTCATATCCGACATAATGATGCCCGAACTGGGCGGGGACAAACTCTGTTCGACCATAAAAGGCGATCTTGAAACATCCCATATTCCGGTCATTTTGTTGACTGCATTGGGAGATGAGAAAAATATGCTTGAAGGACTGGCAATCGGAGCGGACGCTTATATTACCAAACCTTTCAGTGTGGGGATACTCAAGGCAACGGTCAAAAACATACTTACAAATCGTGCTTTGCTCCGCCAGTTTTATAATTGTATTGAAGATAAAGAACAAAATCTTCCAGTTAATTGCACCGGTACGCTGGATTGGAAATTCATAGCTTCCGTCAAGGAATGCATAGAGGATAACATGGGAAGTCCGGACTTCAATGTAGACTTGCTCAGCAGCCGGCATCACATGAGCCGTACCAGTTTTTTTAACAAATTGAAGGCACTGACCGGTTATGCTCCGGCCGATTATATCCGGATGATACGTCTGCAACATGCCGCACAGTTGCTGAAACAGGGCGAACATACGGTAACGGAAATTGCTGACATGGTTGGGTTCTCGGATGCAAAATACTTCCGTGAAGTGTTTAAGAAATATTATAATGTAAGCCCGAGCAAATTTAATAAAAAGTCAGAAAATTGACGGTTGACAAGCCACTGGTATGAAGCCCCTGTGTCTCAAATATGCTATTCTTCCTCAGGTCTAATCTTCCCGGCGGAAATGATGCGCAAGACACATAGGGCCAATTCCAATAGGGTTACGGGGGTATTTTGTCTAATTCATTCCAATTATCAGATATCTACCCTTTCCTGTGTTTTTCTACTGCCATAAGCACCGGCAGCACAGCACAATACAGCACCAAACAATATAGCGAAGAATGAAATCAGGGCAGACCGCGCAGCTGCATCCGTTGCCTTATCGGCAGCTACCAAAGCCTTATGTTTGATCTCCTTCCATTCCTGTGCCGCCTTTTGTAGACTAGCTTCCAAATTGTCTATCTGTTTTGCGGCTTCCAAACGTGCATTGTCTATCAGATTCATATACTGCTCAACCATTTTATCTGCTTCCGGCTTAGACAGATTGGTATTGTTGGCTATCGCTTTGGCCAGATCATTCCGATCTATATTCTGGTTAAGTTTTTCCGTACGTTGTTTCAAACGTTTCAAAAAGTCATTCACTGTTTCATCCGCTTCTTGAGGAGAAGCAACAATTGTCTTTATGGACTTGCTCAGATCCTCTTTTACCTCCTCCAATTGTTTTTTCAGATAGTCCGGATGCAATTCTTTCACATCACTTTTGGCAAGTGCGGTACGAATATTTTGCGGCATGTCCCCTTCTTTCAGGACTGTGTTGAAATCAATCTTGCCAAATAATTCCTTTGCCTCCTCAGATAATGCGGAAACTCCACTTCCAACAGCATCGCCCGCTCCGGATAAGACACTACCTGTGACGGATGAAACGGCTCCCAGTGCATTCGCTGTCATTTTCGCTGTGCCTACCGCCAAAAAAATACCTAGTATTACAGCAACAATCAACGTGGTAGCCCAAACTAGAAATCCGTGTATTATCCCATCCATACCAGCAAGCTTTCCAGCTACAAAGCCACCGGCAGTCATGCCGGCAACCAGAATGACTGCAGAACCAATCCCTACCGCAGTACCTATGCCCGAAGCGGGATGTTCGGATAACGGATTAAGCATAAATAATCCGATACTTGAGTTTAATATGGACAGCAGTACGGATATCGCCAATACGGTCATGACACCTCCCAACACACTACCCCAGGACACTCTGCCCTTCAGCTCTGCAAAACTTAATTTTTTCATAATTGTCAGGTTTTTAATTAATACTATAATTGATTCCTCATAAAAAAACAACGATAAAAGAAAATTTGTTTGATTTATATTTGTCATTACAATAAATATTTGTGTTAAAAAGCACATGAATATATAAAGTTATATTTGAAAGACTTATATATAAATTAAAGAGCCATATACCTTAATATACAAAACCTCATTTTATAGCTAACATGGAGTTTTTACGCTTTTGATGCTTCTAAACAGATATTAAATTTCCTCCGATTTTTCGAACTATCCTTTTTTACAAACTGTTTTCTAACAAAGTACAATGACAAAGCAATTTATTATCTTGTATACAATCATAACTATACAACTGATAATATACCGTGTGTGACATTTTATTGTATTACCATTAATTTATTTTTAATTATGAAAAGATCTGTCTTTGCTTTAGCATTAAGCATGGGTATCTTTACCATGCATGCACAAAATGATCGTACCGCTCTTGAAGGCACACGTCCGGGTGACAACTGGTCTATTGAACTGAAAACCGGTGCCGTGACTCCTCTTACCCACAGTGCGTTCTTCAAAAATGTCCGTCCGGCTTTCGGAGTCGGGATCGGAAAACAACTTACTCCCATTTTCGGTTTGGGCATTCAAGGCATGGGGTATGTAAATACCACGGCCAGCAAGACCGCATTTGACGCTTCCGAAGTGAGCGTGTTCGGCAAAGTCAATCTGATGAACCTTTTCGGAAGCTATACAGGCGAACCGCGCATCTTTGAAATCGAAGCCTTGACAGGTATCGGATGGCTGCATTACTATCAGAACGGCCCCGGCGATACAAACTCCTGGTCAACACGCCTGGGCCTGAATCTGAATTTTAACCTGGGTGAAGAGAAAGCATGGACGTTCGGCATCAAACCGGCAGTTGTATACGATATGCAGGGAGATTTTAATCGAAAAAAAAGTCGTTTCAACGCCAATAATGCGGCTTTTGAACTGACTGCCGGATTAACCTATCATTTCATGTGTAGCAACGGTACGCACCATTTCACAACCATGAAACCGTATGACCCGGTAGAAATCGGAGAACTGAATGACGCGGTGAACAACCTGCGGTCACAATTGAACGACAAGGACATGCAGCTGAACAATGCCATGCAGCAGGCAAATAATCTGCAAAGAGAATTGGCTGACTGCAGAACTCAGGCTGCCAACATAGAAACTGTGGTGAAGACCAACCGCATTCCTGAGTCAATCATTACCTTCAGACAAGGGAAATCGGTAGTTGATGCCTCCCAACTCCCCAATGTGGAGCGTGTGGCCACTTACATGAAAAAGCATCCTGAAGCCAGGGTTATCATCAAAGGATATGCTTCTCCCGAAGGCAACCTCGCTTTCAATGAGAAACTGGCAAACGCACGTGCTGAGTCCGTAAAGACCATCCTTGTAAAAAGATACAAGATCAGTGATACCCGCATCACTGCTGAAGGACAGGGAATCGGTGACATGTTCTCGGAGCCGGACTGGAACCGCGTCAGCATTTGTACCATCGAAGAAGGTAAATAACCTTCAAATACGAGTGGAAAATAAATTCTAATAAGATAACTTTTCTATTTTCATCCCCCTCATTTTCCCGTTTTTCAGCAGGAAGTGAGGGGATAATAACAAAATATTATGGACTTACACTCAGGATTACCCTATTGGATCATCAGAAATTCCCTATGGGACTATTTCCATCCTTTGGAAAAGGATCTGTCGACAGATGTCGTCATTGTAGGTTCCGGCATAACGGGAGCCTTAATGGCACACGAATTGTGCCATGCCGGAATAAAATGCTGCATAGTTGACAAACGCAGCATTGCAACCGGAAGTTCCGCAGCAAGCACCGCACTGCTGCAATATGAAATTGACGTTCCTCTTTGTCGGATGGCAAAAATCATCGGCGAGGAAAATGCTGCGACGGCTTACCATGCCTGCCTGCAATCCATTTCTGATATAAAAAGAGTACTGGAAGAAACGGGAGTCAATGCCGGTTTCGAACAACTGCCCAGCCTCTTTTATGCCAGTAGTGCGGCGGATAACAAACTTTTGGAACAAGAACATGAAATACGGCAAAAACATAAGTTGCCGGTCAATCTGCTCGAGAAGAAGAAAATTAAAGAGGAATATAAGGTAAAGACACCCGGCAATGCCCTGATAAATGAAGCATCCGCACAAATGGATGCTTATAGGGCGGCAACCGGACTGTTAGCTTACCATATAAAGGAAAGTGGACTGAAAGTTTTTACCCATACCTCAATAAAAGAGTGTATAGAAACATCTGACGGCTGTATCATGACAACAGACAGAGGACATAAAATTAAATGCGGATATGTAATCATAGCCACGGGATTTGAGGCCGGACAATTCCTTCCTCAGAAAATCATGGATCTGACCTCTACCTATGCACTCGTATCGCATCCGGTAGCTTCCGAACACCTGTGGCCGACACATTGCCTGATTTGGGAAACAGCCGATCCGTATCTATACATCCGCACAACCGATAAAAACCGGATCATCGTAGGTGGTGAGGACGAAAAGTTCAGTGACCCGCAGCGCCGGGATTCATTACTCAGAAAGAAAACCCGTATCTTGGAAAGGAAGGTCAGAAAACTATTCCCCGACCTCCCTTTCGAAACGGAAATGGTATGGTGTGGCACATTTAGTACCACCAAGGACGGACTACCCTTCATCGGCAACTGGCCTGACAAGGAACGAATGTTTTTCGATTTGGGATATGGGGGAAACGGAATTACTTTCAGCATGATCGGAGCACAAATAATCTGCCGTCAGCTACAAGGTATGAAAGATGAACGCAGCGGTATTTTCGGCTACGAAAGAATCGAAAAATATTGGTAAAGGCAAGAAATGCACCGATCACTGTCAATGACCGGTGCGTTTCTTTGTATCGGGATATCACTGTACAATTAATATAAACAGTTATGCAACCATCAATACCTTTCGATACCTGTTCCCAACCACTGTGCCATACGGGGCTTACCATAAAAATAATAAAACAGCAATCCTACCCAACTGGTGAAAACCACCAATACGATGGCTATCAGTTTCCTCTCTGCCGGTGCATGAATGCGCCATATTTCCAAAGCGGCCCTGATAGTCAGCACCAGTCCAACAATCCATATTACGAATCCAACCATAATTTATTCACATGTAAGGTTTACTACTGGCAAAATAATAAATTACAAAAATCAGCCAAGTTTTTTACTTGCTTCCTTTTTAATTTCATTATATCCTTTCTTTATTTCCTTTTGAGCCTTCTCAGCCCCTTGCTTGACATCTTTCTTTGTATCTTTCCATGCATCCTTTACTGCATCAGCGCTGTCTTCTGCCTTATCGGAAATTTTGTCTGCGGCATTATTGATGTCTTTTTTCACTTTTTCCACCTGGTACTTTGCCCGGTCCTGTTCTCTTTTGTCACGACAGGACGTGAAGGACACCACAAACGTCAATACAAAAACTATTAATAATATTTTTTTCATATTCATACTGTTTTAATGATTAAAAGACTGTCCGGAAACCGGATTCCCGGACAGTTCATACAAATTTCAAGGTTCTAAGTTCTTACTTCTTCTCTGCTTTCTTGCATGAGGCAGAAGACTTACATTCTTGGGCATGGGCACTCTTTTTTGTGCTCTTTGCCTCTTCCTGTTTCTTTTCTGTTTTCTTGGTCATAATTAAAATGGTTTATGGTTAATAATTACAACGGATTTAAACCGATGTTCTTTTCAAATCACTGATACTTGCACCAAGACATCTCCTTCTTGGGAGTAGACGCCAGCACCTGCCCGCTACGCTCCTTGGACAATTGTGCTTCTTTTCTGGCAATCTCTTTTTCCGACCGGTCGGTACCTTCCGGTTTTCGATCCAGCAATCCATCCGTGCTTCTCACTTCTTCAAGTGGTTGTTCTATATATTGCCACTGTTCCTTTAGCTGCGTGCTCTCCCCTTCATTCCAAGGTCCACGAGCGTCATCGCCTTTCGACAGATCAAAATATAAATTGCTGTATTTGGGAGATGTTTGAAATACTCCAGGCGGGAAATTGGGCTGAATTGTTTCCAAAGCAGCCTCAAACTGCTGGTAATGTGTCACTTCACGAGTCATGAGAAAACCAAGCGTTTCCTTTACCAAAGGATCGTCCGTCAACTGGAGAAGATTTTCATAGCCTATTTTGGCGCGTGCCTCTCCTGCCATGTTGGAACGAAGATCCACCGTCAATTCTGCCGTAGCAGACACATAGGTGGCACACCAAGGATTTCCGTTACTGTCTGTCAAAGCCGGACTGCCGGGGGCTCCTACCAAAAATTGTGGATTGGTGAATGCCTGATGGATCAGGTCCTCTTTAGCAGACTTACCGCTCATCATCGTGCGGAGCGGCGTATCTTCAAGCGCATTCTTCATTTCTCCATTCACCGGTCCCAAAAGCATCTGAATCGTGGCCCCTACAATCTCCAGATGTCCGAACTCTTCTGTGGCAATATCCATCAACATATCATATTTATCAGGGAATGGATTGTGACAACTGAAAGCCTGCACAAAATATTGCAAGGCGGATTTCAATTCTCCATTCGCACCGCCGAATGCTTCAAGCATCACACGTGCAAAACGCGGATCGGGTTGTGAAACCCGGGCGTTGAACTGCAAATCTTTTACATGATAAAACATAATCTTTTCAATTTAAAGTCAATAATTCAGGTTTATTCAGGTGAGTCTTCCATACACCCGCCCAGTTTATACAACTCAAATTCATACTTCCTTATGTAGGAACAGTCTGCATCACATATCTTTTTTTGATCCGCCCTGCTGCCGGCAGACGGCATGCACCTGTTTCCAAACAATCTGCCACAACGAAGCCTGTATGCCTCGAGAGCTTTCTTTTTCTCCTCGTTACAGCCTTCAGCGTATGCCAACAGGCACATCCGGTACAGTTGTTCATAATTTTCCCATCTGCCATTGGACGGCAATTGACGTTTCAAATGTTCCTTCCATTTCATAAGCGTATGAGTTATTAGCAAGTTATCTGTTCCGATTTATTTCTTAGCTTCGGAAGCCATTGCATGCATTTTGTTCTTAAAATCGTCTGTTTTCTCAGCAAGGCCGAATGCCTTGTCGGCCATCTTATCCGCTACGGTCTTTCCAGCATCCACCGCTTTTTCTTTGGCTTCATCCAACATGTCTTCCGCCTGGCCGGTTATCTTATGAAAGGTGTCACATACTTTTTCCTTCAGTTTCTTGGCTTTTGAAGTACGTGAAAAACGGTAAGCCAAAGCACCGATGACCGAACCTACTCCCAGACCGATCCATAAACTAGAATTTCTATTTTCCATAATCAAGTTGTTTTTAAATGGTTAAAATAATTAAAGGTCAATTCTCTTTTTGTTATTAAATAATGAAACAATCCACAACAAAACGACAGCTCCTACAATTGAAGTTATCAGACTGCCCAACAGACCTGTCGTTGCGATTCCCAGCAGACCGAACACCCATCCACCCAAAACACCGCCGACAACACCTACCAGCAGATTAGTAAACAGGCCAAAGCCGCCGCCCCGCATAAATTTGCCAGCAACGAATCCGGCAAGAATTCCGATAATAATGTACCATAGAAAATACATAGGCTGATTTTTTTAAGTTATACACTCGGTTTAGAATTTACATGTAAATATAGAAATTGATATATCATCACTTTATCTGTCCGGGGGAGTTTGAAAATAAACAAGCTATTGCCCTGATGACAGGACTGACTACCAGTCTGGCCCGCAAATCAAAACTTAAACTTTTCATGGCTATAAATTCTAATAATGAAACAATCCTGATATTTTACTATCTCAAAACAATGCGGTTTTAATCAGTTACAACAATCCGAACCCCATATACCCCATTTTTCATAAACTGGCAATTCGGCATACAACCAACTCTAACCCATGTCATATACTGAGAAACAAAGCATTAAAAAAAATAGTTCAGGATATAAAAACGGAATTAACATCATTTTCTACTTTATGAAAAAATAAAAAAAGAGCACTCATATTAGTACAAACATTCCATACGTATGTAACTATATATAGCAAACAAATGTAGCCAAACATTTGTTGTTTGCTTCAAGGGGGGGGACCCTTCTTTAAAAAAAAACATTTTATTAACTAAATGCTTTAATTATGAAAAATTTAATTTTACTGGCCATGATTACACTGGCATCAGTGGGCATGAATGCCCAAACAGTAAAAGGAGAAGGCTCCTTAATGGGAAATGTCGGTTATCAGACCAATTATGAAAGATTCGGTCTGGGAGTACAGGGACGCTATGCGATAGCAAATAATCTTCGGATTGCTCCGGATGTAACTTTCTACTTTCCTAAAGACAAAATTACCGGTCTGGATGTAAATGTGAATTTCCATTATGTATTCAACTTTAAAGAAGACGGACAGGGATTTTCTGTCTATCCTCTTGCAGGCATCGGTATGCAAAACAATTTCTATGGAAAAAAGAGTGTGGAAACAAACGGACAAGAAGTGGAAATAGACCGGAGTAACTCTACCAAATTCGCCTTCAACTTGGGAGGAGGTATCACATTGCCTATTTCCGAACGCAGTTATCTGAATGCTGAAGCGAAGTTTATGTTTGCCAAAGATGACAATGCATCAATTATGCTGGGATATGGGTATCGTTTCTAAAAAAGGCAGGATATCCTAGTCTATTTTTTTATTCTTTCAGGCATGGATTAAATGGATTCCCACGTTTCTACAATTTTATGTTACGTTTGGCCATATGGCTCCATGCCTGAAGACGCTTGAAGAATATATCCAAAAGCCCTTTTAATCTTGTCAGTTACTTCTCCACGATATCCGGCATCTGCCAAGACTACTTTGATATTACAACAGAGTTCCCTAAGACATCTTACCAGCAGATAAGCCGCCTTGCTATCATGCACACAAGCAATCGTCACCATGACAGCAACTAGAAAACCATTTTTATCTACCACTACATGACTTTTGACTCCTTTTACTTTCTTGTTGCCGTCAATGCCGTTAAGAGAACGGTTATCACCCCAAAGTACACTTTGACTGTCCATAATACCCAGGCTTGCTTCTGCTTTTTGTCCCATTTTTACACGTACTTTTTCTCATAAGTTATTCAATAACAAATCAAATTCGCCTAAAGAAGACCATTTGCGATAGTAGTAGTGAACCAACTCCCAAGGAGCAAAACTAGAAGGGAGCATACGCCACTGACAATCTGTTTTCACTATATAGAAAATAACATTCCATATTTCACGCAAATCATATTTTCGTTTCCTTTCTTGCAGGTTCAAGATTTTCTTGATAACTTACCACTGTGTTTCTTCTAAATCCGTCGAATACATAATTATTTGAAGCTTGGTAACTAAAAATAATCATTTTCCCGGAAAGCAGAAACACTCTTTTTATTTCAAACTAGAAAATTTAAACAGACTCTCAATGTTAAAAATAACTCCAGAGAGACCCCTTTGTTCAGCCAAAACTGAGCGATATGCAATAGTACATGGTAATGGCAAATATATAGCCGTCGATAAGCGTGGATATATGAACACTTCATCAGATGGTAGAACATGGTCAAACCCCGATATTATAGGTTGTCCGGCTGACTGGCATTTATTGCATTTGCCTGCGGTAAATATGTAGTGGCTGGCAACGGATATATTGCAACCTCTCCAGAAGATAGTAGATAGAAAGATTGGAAATAATGATTTGAAATCTGTCACTTATGGCAACGGCACATATGTTGTGACGGAAAAAAGCGGCCACGTTAATTATTCTACAGACCTTTCCGGTTGGAACAGGGTGAGGATTACAGTAACCAATTTGTGTTCTTCAGCATTCGGAAACAACAAGTTCATTGTAAACTCTTATGGATGCATTCTTTCAGTGACGGGAAGAACTGGGAGGAAGTTCCTTTTGGAAATAATTCCTGGAAAGAGATCATATTTGATGGCAGTGTTTTCTGGCCTCTTGAGAACAATGGTTATTTAGGAAAAAGCTGATGATGTCATCTGGAAATCTGTAGGAATAAAGGATAACAATGGTCTTAAACCAAGTTTTTTGAACGGTTTCTGCTCTCATGGATAAAAGCAATTATGGCGCATATCGTTAAAAGGCAGGGGGATGTTATAATATCCCCCAGTTATTTTTACTCCCAATGAGATGTGAATTGGAAAGTTATCCTATATCCGATACCTGTTATCTCCTTGCCATCAAATTCGCCGAAATCAAGAGACTGCTTGCCTGACGGAGATTTGATGTTTGATAGTACCACAACATTGTCTATTATAATGTCGAAAGACTGCGGAGTGGCACTTTTTTCCCGTGTATCCCCATCCTGGGTAACTGTTTCCCATTCTAAATATGCATACATAACCTTTTGGTTTTGCTCTATCCGCACAGGATAGCCTACTTCATCCATATTGTCCATGTCGTTTTTGGTCTGTCCATATATCTTGCATATTATACCGGAACAATCTGTGGATGACACGGTTAAATATTCATAACTTCTACCACCATTGATACTTGAAGTTGAGCTGTAAAATCTATCCAAATTAATCGTGATACTCCTTATGGGTTGCTTGAAATTGGCTGTAATAGTACTGTTGGAACCATGCAGGGTGGCGGTAGTGGTTGAACTGTCTGGATTTTCGATAGTTACATCACCATCTATAACTGTCCAGCCTGTAAATTCATACCCACTCTTTGGGGTGGCCATAATGGTGATTGGCTTTTCCACCTGATATTCCTTTGTCCCTTTTGGAGCGGTTGTCCCGCCTTCACCTGCATTGATGGTCAGTGTACGCTTTTTTTCCTTGAATCCACAATGGAAAGTATGATCCTGACCGCCTAAGTCAACATCGAACTCTGATACACCGGATTGTGCATAATCGTATTTTTTAGGTTGATTTGCCGGTCCTCCATAAAAATAGTTCACCTCATATCCTGCATCAGGATGGACTTCAACCGGAACATTTTTGCGTCCATCATACAGTCCTGCTCCGGTGGCATATCCTCCGGTAAAATCAACCCTTCCGTCTGAAGAGCGGGTTGATGTTTCCAGCATCCCTTCGCCTTCAATGATAATACGTGTATCACCGGTAGGGACCGGTTTGTCCTTTTCAGAATCCTGTTCCATTATCTCCTCATTCTGGCAACCTGTGAACATGGTCACGAATGCCGCCAACAGTAAAAATTTAACTTGTTTCATACTTCATTCTTTTTTAAAGGTTTATTATAATTGTATGTATCATTTCTTTTTCTGCTCGTCCAGCACGTCGGCATCGATACGGGCTTCAAATGTCGCATAAAGCACAAACCGGTTGAAAAAATAATAAGTATTGCGTGTCTTGCTGAACCTTATGTCAGCCCCCATCAGCCGGAGCTCCTCCAGATAGTTGCTGACGGTCCGTTCACTCACCCGCATCCTGCCGGCCAGCTCCGCACGGCTGCCGGTACTTTCCTTCCGGATCAGCCTGTACATCCGGTTGATCCGTTCTATGTAGCTGACAACGGAAAGGCTCGTCATATCCTATCCTCCAGTCCGGTCTGTTCCAGGAATCTGCGGAAATACCCCTCTTCCAGGTACAGGCATCTCATCAACGCCTCCTTTCCCTCCCTGGCATACACCCGGCGAAGGAGCGGGAAATCCGTGGAATAAATGTTCCATCTGATCAGCCCCTCCGCCCTCCGGTCAAGTTCCGGACAGTCAGTCCCCTCCATCCGATACCTCACGGAGAGGAAGTACAGGTTCTTCAGCCTGTATTTCTCAAGAAAGGAAATATCCTTCGGGCATGCCTTCAGTCCGTCGGCGGCGACGCATCTTAATACAAGCTGTTCAATCTCTTCCTGAATTGTCATATCCATACCAGTATGGTTTTATAGTTCTACCGTTCTTTCTTATCTCATAATGCAGATGATAACCTGTACTTCTGCCCGTGCTCCCGGCAAAGCCTATAACAGCCCCTTTCCCGAGCTTTTTGCCCTCCGTCATATAGTAAGCCGCCAGATGTGCGTAAAGCGTTTCAAAGCCGTAGGAATGCCGTATGATGACGCATCTCCCATAGCCTCCCTTCCTCCCTGCGAAAACGACCGTGCCGGAAGCGGTGGCATGGACCGGTGCGGCCAGCTCCACCGCCATATCAATTCCCGAATGAAAACTACGTTTTCCCGTTATGGGATGAATCCTGCCGCCATACGGACTGCTTATCCTGAACTTGTCTTTCAGGGGACATGACAGAGGGAGCCTGTCTGCCACCCCGTACCGGTAAAGTATGTCCCGACAAGCTTCCAGGCTTTCCAGACGGCTGCATTTTTCCAGTGCCGTATCGAGCAGTTCCCTTCCGCTCTCCCCCTCATGGAAAGAAAGGGGGAAAAACAATATGAGCATCAGCAGTTTCACCTGGCTATCCTCCTTAATATCCAGTCCGCTTCATCCTCCGTTTTCTGCTCCTGCAGGCTTCTGAACACTTCCTCCGCTCCCAGAAGCGACTTGTTTTTCAGTTTGTACAGGAAGTGCCGGCCGCCGTTCCTCTCCTGGATCTCGATGACGAGTCTCTTCTTGTCCGGAATGGTGAACTTGTTCATGGCCACCGTGAATATCCGGCTTTCGTGTGCAGGTATCTCCTCCGGGTAGTCGAAGGTGAACAGGATGTCCTGCTCGATCTGCTGCACCGCCGTCTTCTTGCGGATCTTTGCATCCTGGATATAGAACCGCATGAAATCCGTCGTATAGCCGATCTGTGTGCGGTTTGTCAGCGTCATTCGCAGCAGCAGGATGTCCCCGTCGATAAAGATGTTTCCGACCTCGAACTCCATACCGGCGTTCTTGTCCTTCAGTCCCAGGTCCAGGGGAATCCTCTTCGAGATTGCCTGCCTGATCCTTTCCTTCTGCTCGCTTGACCGTTCCCTCTCGTCAAGGATGGCCACCCTTTGCGTCTTTTCCTTGTCAATGACAAAGCTGAAACGTTCCGGAAACGGGACATAATGGAGATTGAAAGTGTAGAATTTTCCCCCTTCGACCACTGCCGAGATGTTCGTATCTTCCGTAAACTCCCCGGTGGCTTTCACCGCCAGAATGTTATCCACCCCCTCGGCCTTTTCAACCTCCACATTTGTACTGCCATAGTCCACATAGGTGATTCCGGCCGGGAAAATGAGGAACATCTGCCTGTCCTTTCCCACCGGCAGTGTATGGGGAACGGGTGCCTGTCCGTCCACACGCACATAGCTCTCCACCGGGTGGGCGTTATAGCTGATGGTATAGGAGTAGAACTTCGTGTCGGCTGTCACCACCGACAGGGTAGTTTCACCCGAGAAATTCTCCTCGGCCGCTTTCAAGCGTATGATCTTCGGGCAGTTCCCGACTTTCTCACCGATGACATAGTCACCGCCGATACTGTAATACTTCACCTCGGTAGGGAATATCAGGTGCAGGGTCTTCTCGTACCCGATCTGGAGGGGTACTGCCGGAAGCTCCTCGATCCTCTGGGCTTTTCCTGAAAGAAAAATCAGGAGAAGTATCCCTGTGATGTAAATTCGGTTTTGTCTCATTTTTACTAAATATTATCCTCAGTCAAATAGCCTGTAAAAGCAGTTTGCCCGGATTTTATTACTTTTGCAATTCAGTTATTAATTAAAAGCAACCGTTATGTCTACAAATTACAACCAGTTACTGAAAGATCTTGAAATAGGTTCCGTTTATGTCAAGATCCTTATTTGCTTTTTGGGATGTACTTTCATGTTATATCCATTCTTGTTTTATTTCACCCATTTCTTCCGGGAGCTTTCCGTATATGAACAGATCTTTTTCACATTAGGCAGTTCTGCTTTATATACCGGATTAGGAGTTCCCCTTTCAGTTACAAGTGCCATGAGATATCCTGGGGTATTCTATCTTCCTTTAATGCTACTGTCAGTTTCAATAATAACAACTATTTACGTGGTCTTCTTTATGAACAGGAGTTATGATCCTCTCATGACAGTATTATGCATCTTGCCTACAAGCTATCTGCTTAATTTGATTACAGGTGTCATTTCTATCCTTAGGGGGGAAAAAATATCCTAAGAATGGCATATATTATTAACTTTTTTTATTTTCTGCATAGTCTTCTTTACAAAAGCCCCGATCCTGAGGATGACATTTTCCAATTTTCCAGAGAACAGGAGTAGAATATATCCATTCAGGCAGATAATCAAAAGGGCAGAGGCTATATAGTACCAGAATTTTTCCATGTCATACAACTTTTAGATTATTCATTTCATCAAACTCCTTCAGGAAGCATGCCACATCCGCAGCCGTCGGGAATATCCCATCAAAAAGCTTGTACATCAGTTCCGGTCTCTGAGGCCGGTTCTGATATACTATCACTTTCTTTCCGGTCCCCTTCATCCATCCCGCCTCGGGATGTGCTGAAGCCCCGCAGGGGAGCACAAGCACACAGACGTCGGCCCGGCGCATGGCATCGAAATCCGACCTGAATCCCGTTTCTGCCAGCGGATGCTCCAGCGCGTCCAGGTATTCGTCTGTTTCCATTTTCTCCCAGTTCCCGCTGATCTGCGACCAGCGGAAGTCCGTTTTTCTTTCAGGGTTCCTGAAGTCGTACACCTCATGCCCCCGTTCTCTTAAAAAAGCCACGATCCGTGGCTGGTGTTCGTTGCTCCAGCTGCTTGCCACATATACTTTCGCCATTGTCCTTATCCTTTCCTGTTAATCTGTATTTCTATTTTTTTGCATCCTTCAGCAGTATCCGGTAGTTCGTCTTGATGGTCACCTTTATCTTTCGGATATTCTTGCTTGCGGCCGACTTGGTCGCGTTGATGACGCTGTTCGCCGCGCCCGCCACTATCTGGCTTCCCATGTCAAGTCCCCCGGAAATGCTTGTGTTCGTCCCGCTGACACCCGCGGCTTCCGCTTCCTTGATGGTTTCCGCCTTGGCATTTCCCGGAACGTATATGCCTTCCATGGCATCCTCGGAATACACCTCCTTTTCAAAGGGAAGTATGTTTCCTGCCAGATTCACCGAGGTGATTTTGACCAGCACCCGTTCCCCGTCGATTCCGGTCACCTCCCCGAACACCGGTGTTCCATTGCGGATGCGCTGTCCGTCGTCCGTAAGGCAGTTCTCCGCCAGCTGCATCTTCAGCGTCGCTCCGACCATGACCGTCTGTGTGGAATGTACGAATGCCCGTATGACGTTCCTTTCGTCCTGCCGGACAAGGCGCACGCTGTTGAATCCTCTCCGGGGAGTCTCTTCGGGAACCGTGTCCTCCGGTTCCGTCTTCCGCGGTTTCTCCTCCTCATCGTCCGTCGTCTCCTTCTCCCTGAAGGGGGAGGGGGCGGGTTGTTCCGTCCCGGAAAGCGGACCGCTTCCGAGGGTCTGCTCGTTGTGTCTGATCAGTTCCCGGATGCGCTGTATCTCGCTTTCCGGGGAAACGGTGTCCTCCGGTTCATCCATTCCGTAATTTCCTCCACCAGGCATGGGGTTTTCTCTCCGGTTCTCCATTTCCTTTTCCACACTCCTGAGCATGTCCTTGAGCGTGAAATTGTCCTTGATTTCAGAGCGCAGCCTCACTTCTCCCTCCCTGCCGTCCTCTTTTTTCGGTAATGTGGCGATGATCCCCCATACCAGCAGGATGATCACGGCTCCTATACCCCCCAACGCCACTATTCTGCTCCTTTCAGTTTTTGTCATGGCATCTCGTATTGCTGGTTATATGTCCGGAAGAAAAATCCGGAAGTGTTCTCCGGAAAACGTGGCGTGGTACGTATGACGGTGCCCTCGCTGAGAATCCGTATCTTTCTGACATCATTTCCGTTGATGATGCTCAGGATTGACGAGAAGGTGACGTGATACTCCTCCCCGCTGACGGATACAGAGAGCATCTTCTCGAACTCCGTCCTGTAGACCACTCCGAGTTCCAGGGCGTCGCCATACCCCCTGTCAGCCTGGTATTTGGCGAATATGGTGTTCGCGTCCGGCTTGTTGACCAGAAACAGGGCGCGTGCCCGGTTCTCCTGCAGGGAGAGCCTGTCGAAACTGTTCAGATAATAGGCCGTATGGTAGCAATGGTTCTTTAAAAGGGATTCATACAACAGATCCTGCTGCATGGCCTTAAAGCGGAGCAGTTCCCCGCCTTCATTGACAACCAGGATCTTGTTCATCGCGTTGTTCACCACCCTGTAGCTGAAAAACAGCACCATCGCTATTGTGGCGGCGCAGAATATGAATACCAGCCTGGTGCGGAACGTATGGTTCTTTCTGGCTTCCGCCAGGCGGGAGAAATCTTTAAGTATGTTCTTTATGTCCATCATATCAGCTATAACCATTTGTTAACCGTTGCTTTCACTGTGGCGAGCATCGCCAGTTTCAGCAGAAAGGAAAATATCACCATGAGCGTTATCGACCAGGGGCGCTGCTGTACATAGTTCACTACAATCAGATCAGAAAACACGCTGGCGATGATGAATCCCGGATACAGCATGTAGCACCCGACCATCTGTCTGGCCCATGTGTAGAAGGAGCTGCGGGTGTCGCTGTTGTACAGGCAGGCTATCGCCAGGGGCGATATGACCTCGAGCAGTATCAGGATGAGGTAGCGCGTGCACAGGAAGACCAGCATGAGGTAGTCGTATGCGACTCCCCCGAAGCTGCCCACCGCTCCCGCCAGCAGGGAGTTGAAGGTCGTGTCCAGCCCGTTGACCGCTATGTCGATGATGTCATTGTTCATCAGGTCGTCGAAAGCCTGCTCGATCGGCTTCTTCCAGATATTGTCCGGATTGTAGACCCCTCCGGCGGCGAGCGACTCCATCAGCCTGTCCGCGGCGTATGCAAGTACGGCCTCAAGCGTGTCCAGCAACACGGGCATGATGCAGATGAGGGCTATGCAGAGGATGTACTCCCTGCCCAGCTCATAAAACTGTTTTGCATTGAATCCCTTGCCTTCGTGAACCATGTCCTTAATGATACCTGCAAGCTTGAATACAAAGGTGGTAATCACAAATCCGGCAACAAGGGCATAGAATCCCTCCACCACTATCATCCCCTTGATCTGCAGGTATGCGTTGTTCAGATTGCTGTATGCCTCTTCCATGTCTATCTCAGGTTTCTCTTCAGCCTTTCATACTGGGATATGATCCGGGATACCTTCGAGACCTTCCTTTCCTGCTCGATGGTCTGTCTCTCTATCTCCTGCAGGACGGCCAGCCGTTCGGAGTCGTTCATCTTCACGCTTGTGGAGAGTATGGTCCTTGACAGGCTGATGAGCCGTGTGTTGTTGAGCATGACCAGGTCAAGGCTGGATGTGAGCGTCTGCAGGGTTGACGTGCTCAGTTTTTTGTTCGTCACCAGGTCTATGCACTTCTCTGACAGCCTTCCCTGTCTCTCTATGATTGATTTGGCGGTCTCACAGTTGGAGATGACGGAGTTGACCTTGCGCATCATGTCCAGTGTCTCGTCCAGCCGGTCTTTCTGTTCCTTCAGGTAGCCCACCTGTTTCTGCAGTTCCGAGAAGTTCTTGACGTTCTGTGCAAGGTTGGGCGCGTCCGCCACCGCCCATTGTGCGGATGCGGTTGCCGCCGTCATCAGCACGAGCATGGATAAAAGTAATTTCTTCATTTGTTCTTGTTTTTGTTGTTTCTTATTGATGTTCCCTTATATATTCCTCTATGGCGTCCTCCATGGACATCCTCCGGTTCTTCTCCTCAAGGTCCGACCATATCTCCCCCTCCGTCTGGAACGCAAGGAATTTCTCCCTTGAGAACTCCAGGCGGGTGACGGTGGCGTAATGTTCCCCCAGCCGCATGAAACACTCCGAATAGGGCCGTTGTCCCGAAAAATTGTTCCTCATGGACTTCATCAGGGCTATCTGTCCGGGATGGGTCAGCCTGAACTTGTCTATGACGGACTGGTAGATGACCTCCTTGGTGGGGAGCACGAACAGCATGTCCGTATTGCCTATGATGTTCTTTGTGTGCTCGTTCTCCGGCAGCTGGTCGGGATTCTGGATGATGGTGTATACCGCCCCGTTCTCCTTCCTGATCTTCTGATAGCAGAAGGCCACGGAGCTGTGTATCCCGGTTCCCGTGGCCGTATCGACCATCTGCGCGGTCTCGCCGTACTCGTCAAAGATCAGGACGCCCCGTTTCCTCCGGTCACTGAGCAGCTTCTTCTGTATGACGGTGAATATCATGCCCATCACGAGGTTGCTCAGAAACCTGTCCTGCTTGATCTGCGTCAGTTCGAACACGATGAACTTCTTTCCCGAGAAGTCCGTTCCCGTATCCTTGCATACGTTCTCGTAGCGTCTGCCGGGCAGGAACTCGCCACAGTTCAGGCTGAAGGACTCCAGGGAGAAATAATCTTTGGGGATGTGCTTCCTTGCCAGAATCTCGGGGTAATGTTCCGTCACGTGGTTGTAGAAACTCTCGAAATTGTGCCCTTCACGGACATTCTCGTAATAGTCCTGGATGAAACGGGTGAGGGCCACCTCCTTCTCCGACTCGTCCTTTGTGAACATGTGCCTCCAGTATTTCTGCACGACCCCCGAGAGCATCTCGATGCTTCCGTTGTCCAGTTCCTCCCCCTGCAGGTCGAAGGGGTTGATGCCCAGCGCCGTCCTTCCGTCGTAGTCCACGTGCAGGGAGATGTCCGGATAGAGCCTGCAGAGCTGGCTGAAGCTCTTTCCGAACTCGACCACCACGACCGTATAGTCCTGCTCGATGAGCTGCTGGGTGAGGTTCAGGGTAAAGGCGGATTTGCCGCCGCCGGTTCCGGCTATGACCATCCCGTTACGGGCGTTGACCCTCTTCTTGCCCGCATCCCAGATGTCCTTTCTCAGAGGGACCTGGTACATCCTGTCATGCACATAGATGCCCTCGCTGTCATTCCTGAAACTGCCGCACTGGAGAAAGAAGCACAATGCCATGGGCAGGGTGGTCAGGAACAGATATTTCCGCGGCATCAGGTGGATCTGGCCGGGGACGCAGGCGAAATGCACCGCCGCCAGGTTCTCATATCCGGGGATATAATACCGGAGGCGGGCCAGGTTGAGCGTCTCCCTGATCTTTTTGTCGGCCTTCTCCAGTTCGGCCTCCGACTCGTCGAACACACAGACCGAGAAGAAGCTGCGTACCAGTGTCTCGTTCTCTTCAAGGATTTCCTGCTGGAGCTCGTCCAGCTTCTGGTACTGTACCTTGATGGACCTGCTCATGCCGGAATTGCTTCCATAAATGTCGATATTGCGGGCGATCCGCTCGCGCAGCCGTCCGTTCCCCTCAAAGAAAACCACCTGGTTCACGATGTGGTTGTACGGCAGGTACATCCCCAGCTGCTCCAGCATCGGATGGTACAACAGGGAGCCGGCGGGAGGAAGGGAGTCGTCCCGCACATAGGAATCCAGGCTGCCGTCAGGGAGAAAGGTCTCATCGCAGATGGCGAAGCAGCGTGCCCGTTTCTTTCCTGTGCGGAGTTCCGTGTCGGCATGTATGTCCACAACCGCCCCTGGGGCGTCGAACAGGGTGGTGTATCCGGCCGTGAAGTCCCGCATTTCCTGCCCTGACATCGGGGCTGTCTCCGTATCACGCATGCTCTGTATGATGCCGACGGCGTTGTCAACTCCCTCGAGGAATTCATCGAGCCTGGCAAGGTCCTCCTTATGGAGGTTCTCCTTATAGGACAGGGGCGAGGATATGTAGGCCTTCTCAAGACTTTTGAGTCCGGAAAGCACAAAGTGCATGACGCAGGTATGGCTGACATACAGTCGTCCCCGGAAATGCCGCGCATCGGCCCGGTCAAGGAAAGAGCCGCCGGCAATGTCCGGACAGTACTTCTCCTTGAGGAACACATCCTGTTTGTGCACATATGTACCCTCCGGGAGAAACTTGAAGGCTTCCCGGAACATGCCGTCTCTTCTGTCGATATCCTCCGGGGTCAGGGAATAGCATTCCGGTTCCCGGAGTTCGAAAGAAACGCATATGCTGCCGCTGCGGGTCAGGACGACGCCCTGGCCCTCCGATTCACTGACAATGTCAAGTATGCTGTATGCCTCTTCTGATTTCATTATGCTCCTTTTTTGTTAATACCCTGTTTATGTCCAGATTACTGATGTTTATCTCTTTTCCCGTTTCCTTGAACTTTTGGGGTCGTGCCTTTTTTTTCAGCTTGTATAGAAGCAGCGGCAGGGTGGGCAGCGAGATGACGAGCACCAGGACCGGCAGGTTCCAGTTGCCTGCGGATATCCCCGCACGGATGCCGAGGAAGAACAGGACGAAAGCGGCGGAACAACAGCCGACGAATATCCAGTAGTCCCCGGAAAGAAGCCCCCGTATCATGCAGGGACTCTCCAGTCCTTTTCTGACCTTGTATCTCATATCGACAGGCTGATGCCGGAGATGGCACTCTTTACGGCGGACACTACGACTGCGGCCAGCAATGCAAAACCGACATACCAGCCCAGTGCGACAAATCCTTCCTTTCTCGTGCCCCTGTTCTCCTTGTCGATGATATTGTCCCATTGCTGGATAAGTCCCAGAATGATGCCTCCAAGCATAAAACCGCCGAATACGGGCAGTGTAAAACTGTCCAGGACATCATTGATCGCTCCCCGGGCATCCTGGGCGAATCCCCGGAGTGTATATGATGCAGACATGACAGTCAGAAACAATTTTTTTCCTGTAAAATTTCTCATTTTGTTATTATTCGTTAGGTTTGATAGTTCCGGTGTAGTCTTCTCCTTCCTGCCAGGGACGGACATTTACACCGGAGAGAATGAGTACCCCTTCTTTGCTCAGGGACAATGCATATCCGTATCTTTTTCCGGCCTCCAGGGTGACGGTCGGCAGCAGCCAGCCGTATGTGTTCTCCTGAAAACGGATCACGACCCTGTTGTTTCCCGCCTTGCCCGGCAGCAGAAGGACCTTGTTCCCCTCCGATGGGACCGTTCCTTTTTCCCACCCTGCCGACAGTTTGCCGCCGGCAAGGTCATAAGTGCCGCCTGTAGGGACCCCCTCCACACTCAGAGTGCACGCGCTGCTTCCGTCTATGGTGAATTCCAGCAGGCAGAGCAGGTGTTCCATCCCTATGTCCGCCGACCGGTTCTGCCAGTCCAGGCGTATCTCCCCGGATGCCAGGTAGTCGGTCTGGGGGACCAGGTCCAGGGGCAGCTCCTTTCCCGGGATGGCGGCGAAAGGGGAGAATGCGAACAGCCTGCAGGGGGTCTCCGTGAGTGTGACCTCCGGAAAGATCCAGCCTTCCCCGTATGTCACATGCAGCGGGTTTACGGCCCCGGCATAACCGCCGCCCGTATCGTCAAGCAGCACCATTCCGAAATCTTTCACAAGGACGGAATTTCCGTCAGTTCCGCTACGGCTGGAGCAGTTCTCTATCCGCAGTCCGGCCTTTCCGCCCTGCGGGAAGGGCTCCCGTTCACCCGAGCAGCCCGCAAGGACTGCCGGTAGCAGGAACAGGACAACCGGTTTGTATATGTCTATTTTCATAACCGCATTCAATTGATTTTTTGTTATTGTTCAATGTCAATGGAAGTCTTTCCCGGCTGTACAATTTTCAACGACAGCGTTTTGCCGCTTTCATCCTGTTTGAGGGTCACAAGACCGGTCCTCCTTTCCTTTGTCGGATTCTCGTCATAGCTTGCCGATGAGCCGTTCACATGAATCCAGCTGTCACCGGATGCGCTCCAGGAAAGGGCTTTTGTAGAGTTGCCCGTCTTCTTGTAACTTGTTATGTCCAGAATGAATGAGCCGGCCGATGAGTCGTCCGGATACTCGGTATGGCCGGTTCCGCCATCCGCATAGCTGAAATAATAGTCTACCGGAGATCCCTCCTGGGTGATTGTGGCCGTGGCCGAGCTTCCTCCGTGACTTGCCGTAAACACACAGCTCCGGGATGAGCCTGACGGGTTTTCCGACACTGTCACCGTATTCCCTGAAAGGAGGAATCCTTCTGCTCCTCCGCTGAGGGAGGGGACAGCCGTCTGTGTGTTTTCTGCCACTCCGTTGACGAACACTCCGCGTGAGGCTCCCGCCACAAGGGACGATCTGCCGCCCTGCCAGCCGATGACGGAGGGATTTGCCGTCAGGGTGACCGACCAGCCGCCATAATTACGGTACCTGGGCTCGAGTGTGCGGTCCGACAGCGCCTCGAAACTGTACCGTGTGTCATTCGACACGATCCTGCCGTCCTCATACCATCCTGCGAACTCATAACCGCCGTTCACATTCGCGGCGACCGTGCAGGTGCCTCCCAGATCGTACAGGCCCGCGCCTGTGGTGCTTCCACCCTGCGGATAGTCAAGGACGGTTATCCGTATCTTGTAATCTATCCGGTAGTTGTGGATTCTGCCGGGTTCGGTGGTCATGTCGGAAGTGCCGCGCAGTTTCATGTCCGGGGTTCCTGTGAGGGTTATGTAATTGGAGGTTGTCGTAAGAATCTGGGCGGGTATGGTCATCCGGAATACCGTGGTGAGGTTCCCGGAGCTGTACCTGTACATGGCATAGCTCCCCCTGGTCTCGTCCGTGACGGTTTTTCCGGTGAGCAGGTTGAACCGGCTGCCGTATTTCACGTTTTCCATACGGGCGCCGTCCACGCCGTCGCTTCCTTCCACCCTGACCTCCACGGTCGACAGCCGGTGCTCGAAATGCAGCGGTATCGTATAGTCCTGTATCACGTCCGTATAGGACGCTGTCAGGAAATCGGCTGAAAGCCATCCGGACTTTTCATCCTGGTCCCCTATGGCATGGGATATGGCGGTGATGTCGGTCTGTCCTTCCCTGAAAGGATAATATACATAGAAGTCGAAATCGGTCCCCGCCGTCACTATGATGTTGTCCGCTGCCGTTGCGGGCCTGAATGTGCCGCCGTCATAGATGTATTTGTTGTTCACCGCCCAATACACGCCGGTCTTCGGTTCGACGGCGAACACGCCTATGGCATTCCCCTTTTCGAACGTGCCTTCCTGGGTGCTGCGGGTTCCCGTATCCCCGGCGGTGGCGGTAAATGTGACAAGCCCTCTGCCGCCGGCGGGTCCTGTCTCTCCGGCATCGTCCCCGCAGGACAGGAAGGCGAGCAGCAGTGCCCCGCAAACAATCCGTTCTATTGATTTTATCATGGTTTCTATTTTAAGGGGAACCGGAAGGTTCCCCCATAGGTTACTAATTTATTTGACCGGTACAAGTGTCACGTCGGACTCGCTTGCCCCCCATGGCTCGATGGTCACGGATTGTCCGTTCTCACCTCCGATTTCCGCATCATTGGAGCGCATGGTGATCGAATAGATGTATCTTTTCCCCGCTTCCCAGTTGATCTGGGGAATGGAGTAGGTATAGGTTGCCCCGTCGATGACCACCTCCATGCTGACCTCCCCGCCTGCAAGGCTCATGGGATAGATTGCGGCGGCGAAATCCACCGACGGGTTCCCCTGTGCCGGAATGGTCGTGTTGGGAGTCCATGAGAGTTCCGTGGATGTCGGGGAGAAGGTGATCCTTCCGTTGTCGTTCAGGTTCATTGTCCCCGAGGTTCCGAACTTGGCTGCCTTGGATTTCAGTTTCGCGGATGTCAGGTTGCCGTCATTATGATATTCCGGAGAAACTTTCAGACGGATGACGAGCTGGGACAATGCATGTTTCATGGGAATGACGGCATCCGTCTCGATGACCGACACCTGGTTTGTGCTCTTTCCCCACATGTAGTCGACAGAGGTCCCCGCATTGATGGGGACGGGGACTTTGGTACCGTCCGCGACGGCCTGGTTGTACGGGTAATACGCCCATATCGTCGCCTTGTCCGAAAGAAGATAGACCGGTTTTGCCTGGCTCCATCCGGCCGCTGTTTTTGTGGACTTGTTGTTCTGCGCGTCGTAACGCGGATAGGCGTCCCCCCATCCGGTGGCCTTGTACATGAACAGTCCCATGGCGTCATTTACCGCCCATTCGGTTTTCGGCACGAAGCTGGCCCTCGTATCCGTGCCGACCGTCGGTAAGATGTTCAGCCGGGCTGCGGGTTCCTCCCCGCCCGTGCTTTTCCCGTCAAGAATGTCCTCACTGCCTCCGCATGAGGACAGCAGGCTTGCGGCTACCACCGCTGAAAGAAAAAAAATTGTTTTCATGTTAAAAAATAATTAATTATAAATTGGATAAATCTGTTTCCGGGGTGTCTTCCCATTCGGGGATGATGACCGGATCGTCTATGGTCAGTTCCTTTCCGATATGAAGGTCCAGTTCCAGTGAGAGCTCGTCACCGTCGAATCCTCTCAGCCAGGGTGTCAGGTCGATGGTCTGCTGTTCGTTGAATGCGGAATCCTCATCCTCCATCTCCACCCTTATCGTCAGGTTGTTGTCCGCCGACGGGTTGAATCCGAAAGCGTACAGCCCCGTCTCCCACCGGTCCGTCTCCCCCTTGCGTGCGAAGGTGACTGCGGCTTTCGCATTTCCGGTTCTTTCACGGGAGACAAGGTATCTCGCGGTGGAAACACCGGAGAGTCTCCCATACAGCCCTTTCAGAGGGGCTGTGTTGCCTGACACGTTCAGCCGGACGTTCAGTCTTTGGACGAATGCGTCGGGGAGGATCTCCACCCTCCGGGATTTCTGGTATTCCAGACGTTCGTTGAAACCGGCCGAGCAGCAGAACTTCTGTACTCCCGAGATACACGCCTCCCCCCCGACGGTGTCCGTATCCGCTATAAGACGGGCCTCATGGTAATCTCCGGCGTCAACCACCTCATAGCTTCCGGTATAGAACAAAAAACGGTAGTCTCCTTGTGGAAGGCTCCAGCGCAGCGTGTCCTGTGTGAAGGTCGTCCCCTCTCCGGGAGGGACATCTGCCCCGAAGGCTATCACATGCCTGTCCTGCGGTACGGGAGGAATATCCGTAATCCCGGCAAAGTCACACCAGACAACCAGCTCGCCGTTTCTGATGCAGAAGTCCTCGTTGAAGTCACAACCGCCCATGGTGGCTGCAAGGAGTGCGAGGGATATCAGTCTGTTGGCATTAATATTCATCTTTATATAAGTTATAAGTTACTATCAGTTTGTTTATTTCCGGGTCAAGTCTGCCCCGCCATATTTTGGAGGCGTCCTCCTCGCATGCCCTGACAAACGATCTGACCGCCTCCTCCTCACGCCCCAGGCGGCTGTAAAGGATTGCCAGAAGGTAGTTTCTGTCCGGGGTGTCCGGTTGTCCGAGCATGATTTCAAGCGCGCGGCCGTCATACCCCAGGGACATCAGGCAGACGGCGGTATTGTAGTCCTTGTCGTAGAAACCCTCCTCCAGGATGGACAGCGCCTTTTTATATTGCCTGTCCTCGATGAGCTGTACGGCCTGCATGTAGGTGCTGTCGATAACCGGCATCACAACCGTATCCCGGACCATGCCCCGGCGGTGCAGGTGGAATCTGAACTCCACACCGCGCAGAAGCGGATAGTATTTCTCCCGGACGCGCCTGTAATCGGTGGCATATCCGCGCAGGAGGTATTCCCGCTCATCCGGATTTCCCTTCTCCCGCATGATGCGCAGCAGCTCGTCCCTGTGTGCCAGGCTGTCGTCATCCGATACGAGCTCATACAGCCTGCCCCAGTCCTCGCCCCTCCAGCGCGGACGGAAAAGCGTGTCCACCCCTTCACGGTCGTCCGTACGTGAGGCGAGGTATCTTTTCAGCGCCAGGGCACGCTCCCTTGAGAGGGAGAGGTTCATGGCGGCGTTCCCTTCGGGGGATGATGTGGCGGTCATCCTGATGCTGTCAATCAGGAATTCGCCCGTGAAGTTGATGCCTCGGATGGTCTCGAACACCTTGTCGATCTCCTGCCGGTTGCTGCCGAGACTCTCGGAAAACTCCACACTGCCGCTTCTGTAAGCCACATAGGCGCGCAGGCTGACCTCGTCCTTGCGTGTGATGATTCTCTTCCTGTATCGCGGGGTACAGTCAAGGAACTGCACCATGCTGCTGACAAAGTATGTCAGCGTGTCAGACGGGGGCAGTTCCGTGCGTGTCTCGTCCTTGGAGAGGATCAGCCCGTCCAGCGTCAGGTCGATTTTCTTTGTATTTTCCGTGGCGGGAAGCTCCTGCTTGTAGTAATACACAAAGCTGCCGCCTTCCTTTATGACCGTATCCAGGCGCGCGGACTCGTATGGGAACTTCACATACTTCTTGTACATCGCGTCGGCCTGCTCCTTCCTTTTCCGGTTCTCGGCCATTTTCTCGTAGTCGGTGAAACGTTCCGCAATGGCGGCCGAATCCTCCGGTGTGATGCTCCGGGTACGGATCTTGTATCCACCGTCCGCAAACATCCTCCATTTGGAAGGGATGTGCTTCCCGTCCATTTCCCGGCGCATCCAGTAGGCGGGAAGATATTCCAGGATGGAGTTGTATCCGGCAATGGCCCGGCGGTTACGTTCCATCTTGTAATTGAACAGTGCGAACCGGGCGTTGGTCTTGTCCGACCAGTCAATCCATCGTTCTTTCTGGATGACCTCGTGTTTCCAGGCCTGGAAATATTCCTCTTCCAGGTCTGCAAGCGCCTTGCGGCAGCCCTTTTCGTCAAACAGCCTCTGGAGATAGAGGCTGTCAGGGATGATGGAGTTCATGAACGCCTGGTAGCGCATGTAGCCTTTCTTCTGCATTTTGGCAAAATCCGCCCCTGAAAGGAAAATCCTGTCCAGATACAACGTATCCGACGGCTTGTAGGCCACAGGGGTGAGCTGGAGCTGCCATTTGTTGTTGATCAGCTCGCCCGGAACCGTGACGACAAAGTCAAGATTGATTTTCCCGTTTCTCTCGGCCACCTGCTTGCTTCTGGCCACCACGGTGATTTCGGCCAGTTCCACCTGGGTGATGTATTCGCCCGTCACGCTGTCCCTTGCGGCTTCCGTCACGATATGCTGTTCCCCCTTGTCATCTGTCCAGGTGATCTGTTGGGGCGGCCGGTATCCCGTGTCCGTCACCGCCTCGCTCGTCCGGGGCTGGGAGATGCGCACACGCTTCAGGCAGTGTTGCGTGGCGGTGCAGGAAACCAGCAGCCCGGCTGCCAGTGCCAGGGGGACGATGTGTCTTGTCTTTCTCATCGCTGCGGAAGGTTAGAAAAGATACACAAGGTTCAGCGCGGCACGGGTCGGAAGGAAATGCCAGCCGTAGTCGCTGTCCACAAGATCCCCGCAGCGTTTGCACAGGTATTTGTCATAAGCCAGCCATACAGCACCCGCGCCGACCTCCCATTCGAGGTTCCAGCGCCGGCCTATCTGGTAGGCCTTCCCGACACTTAAACCTACTCCGTAGCCTTCCCCCTCGTAGCGGTACTTGCTGCCGAACAGGTTCCCCACGCTGTACATGCCGGCCGTACCGTACATGCCGATGAATCCGCCCATGTAGCTTTCAAGCAGCCAGTAGCGCGCTCCGGGGGCCGCATAGAAATTGCGGAACTGCCGGTTGCTGCCGAACTTGAACGGGTTGTACTGCACGGGCAGGTGCAGTGACCATTTACGGTTCAGCGTCATGGAGGCCTCCAGGTTCAGGTTGGTCGTGGCCAGGCCGAGAATGTTGCTGCGCAGCGAATAGGACTGTGCGGAAACGGCCAGGGCGCAGGCTGCCAGGGCACAGAAAAGAAAAGCTCTCTTTCTCATTCCCATATTCTACGCCTCCTTCTCCTTGATGACGGTCACCTCCCAGGCGGTCAGGGTATTGAACCACCGGTTCTCCCACTGGCGGGCGGAACAGTCAAATTTCACATGCACAGTCTGGCCGGCTTCAACCGCATACCGGTCGATGTTGGCGTTCATCAGCTGCAGGCACAGGCTCTGCGGTCTGCTTTCCTCTGTCTCGAGGACAAACTCCTGGCTCTTCCACTCGTTGCCGGAAGTTTTGCCGACCCCATCCTTTATGGGAAGTACGGCGATAACTTTTCCTTGTATTTCCATATTTAATCGGTTTTATTTAACAGAATGTCACAATAGGCATCTGTATCTGTTTTTTTGAGATTGTATTTTATTGATTTTGAATCCGGCTTCTAAAAAATCAGAAGGTTCGATGCCTGATAAGAAAAAAGTCCTTATCTCAATATATTCTCCAGGCATTGTTAAACCCGAAATCTCCTTTTGTTTCCAATATCTAACCCACGTATGAGCGTTCTTATTGAGAAGATTGAATATAATTTGTTCTATACTCATTTTCGATTCAATATTAATCATCTTCAACGAAAGTGTTAGTCGTGTTTATCACACCGGCAGAATCAACGCTCTTACCATCCCGGATAAACACTTTTTCTCGCATTAACTCTTCATAGTCATATCGTGACATTCCGATTACACACACACGACCATCAACATACAATTTACATTTCATTAATTCAGTTTCTTCTATCGGACCGATAACATCTATTTGAATTGTTCTTTTATTCATAATTCATTCCTTTCTGTTCGGTTATTAGTTATCTTCCATATATCCGTCAACCGGGCATTCCTTTTGTTGTCAGTCTCCCTGTCGGTCGGATGAAGGTCTGCAAAAGGGGAGAGGGAAGATACGTCCCTGCCTGCTGATTTTATTGAGATGCTTTTCCAAAGGGCCGGTGTTGTTTGAACGGACGTATCCTGATGCCCTCCCTCCGCTATTCCATATGCTGCAGCCAGTATACGGCTTTCTGTAACTCGCCGGTGTACTCGGCGTCATATATGTACGGTATCTCGTCGCCCGGCTGGTACCTCCGGACATTGTCCGTCCGCCCCATGATGAACTCCATCCCCGGTGTGCCCAGCCTGTGCACGCCGATGCAGCGGGTCGTATTCCTGTCTTTTCCGCCTCTCTTGAGGGCCAGGAGGAAAACGCCCGATCCTGGTTTCATCTCTGCGGCTTCCTTCGGGTTTTCTTCCTGTTGCCCGGTTATCTCCCTGATATCGTACCACTCCACGTCCGATTCTTTCAGCCCGAAAAAGGAGACAAGCCCCTCATGGTTGATGAATCCGTGATATTCGGTGGAAACAGGCTTCTCACGGCCGGTCTCCTTGATTGTGATCTCATAATGTCCGTATTCCATATTCTTTTTATGATTCTTCCGTTTTTTCCTTTCTGAGGGTGCCGGTATGCTTCCGCAGAAGATGGAGGCAGCGCTTGACAAGACGCAGCCGCCGGGTCTCCACGCAGGGAAGCACCTCCAGGGTCACCACCATCGGCGCGTCCTGCCAGGTGATTCGCGGAAACATCTCCCCGAACTGTCCTTTGGGGATGTAAAGGGCTTCCTCGCCGGTCCACATCCCCGTGTCCCTTTCGGGAGGACAGGTGAAAAGATGTCCCGTACCGTTATAGTCCACGGCAAACCAGTATGTGTTCCTCATCCTTTCACTCCATCCTTGTCTTTCCCGGGAAAGGAGACTGTGCCTTTTCCCAGCAGGTTCCTCACTTTTGCAATGGAGATGATGCATACAAGATTGTCCGGCTTTCCTTCCACATGGATGTACCATCGGGCTCCGGAATCGTTTCCCGCATCAAAATGCAGGGGGTGGGTACGCGGATACCTGGCATCCAGTTCTTCTATCCGGCAATGAATCTCCTCTTTCAGATCATCCAGTGCGTTCCGGTCCTTGAGCAGGCAGTCCTTGAACTTCAGGATATAGCTCTGGAGCTCGCTGCCTTTCCTGTTTACCGACGCATAAGTCTGTATATAATGTCACTAGTGGGCACTTTAAATTAAACATCGTTCTTTGAAATCTTTGATAATCGCATAGTTATGTGTCTTTTTGGGGCGT